>SDBT01009166.1_pt1 | contig 16090 bp, 12 predicted proteins | sample 2277101 | NCBI WGS metagenome assembly SDBT01 (sample SAMN10404973, study PRJNA504765) | marine sediment metagenome | isolation source: marine sediment core GS10_PC15, 103 cmbsf | place: Arctic Ocean: Southern Knipovich Ridge | collected 2010 | reverse complement strand
TGTCGTGCTAGGTGTTACCGCTTGTGCTGTTGTTTTTGGTGCTAACTGTTGTGCAATAGTCAAAACTGGCTGCGTCGTTGCTTTCGTTGATTGCTTTATCGTTGACGATATCGGCGTTATAGATGAAGATGAAACAGCTTTCGTTTTTGGCGTCACAAAAAAAGTAAAAACTTTATACACAACAAAAGCTGCTATCACAAGAACAATAAGGGTAACAAGCGCCTTAGAGGTTGATGATTTTTTTTGCGGACCAGCATCAGGCTGCGAAGCGCCTGCTTCTGATGCGGGCTCAAACGTCGCATCTTCTGCATCATTAAATTGATACTCTGTTTCATCATGTGGTTCACGATCCATCAGACTTTACTCCTATATTAAATTAGTAAATGGAGTCCCACGGGCAAACCCACAGTCCTTCAAGTTATCCGGCTTCGTTTTCCGCCGCATGGCGGAATTATCCGCCAACAAAGTGGGGCGACATCGCACTGTAGCTCTTGCTGCATTCATCCGAGCCCTAAGACCTTGTCTTCTGCGAAGGCGGGTAAAAATATGTTTAAAACTGTTACTTAGCATCACTCGTCAAGCTCTCCATAAAAGTCGGCGCCTGTGTATCAGTAAGAAATAATATGCCTAACCCAACGCCTGCATCCACCTTAACAGTCGGCGGTGTATTCATCCATTTTCCTGCTATTTGAGACATAGCCGTTCCTACCTGCCCAAGGGCCGCCAACGCTTTGTCCGCTCCAGAAAGATTTGGCTTTGTGGTCGTTGAAGTGCCAGAACTCGTTGTTATTGTCGATCCTTCTTGAGAAATTGCTTGCCCATATCCTGCAAGGAAATTTGCCGCAAAAATCGAACCAAATCTCATCAAATAGTGATTATTAACATCACTTGCTACTGCTGTGCGAGCGGTATCTGGATTGATCGCAACAGCGCTAATTTTGACATTCTCAGGCCAGTCATCTCTAATCATTGAAGTAAATGTTAACATCACTCGCTTGCCACTTGGTACGAGCTTCAAATTACCCATCAATTTCGCACCTTTAAATTTACCTGAAACCATCGTTGCCATAACCGGACCTGGTTCATCCGAATTAAGCGCAGTATCTAAAACAGCAAACATAATGGTGCCTGCTTTAATCATGGGTCCTAACGTACTTTTAGTTTTTGAAGTTGCTGTAGCTGTACTACCTTTCTGCCCAGCTTGTGTGGCCGCCTGACCTCCTGCGCTTGCAGTACCACTTGTTGCTTGCGGCAATGCAACATAAGTTTGTGGTGCCACGTCCCATGAGGAAAATAAACTCTTGGCTTGATTTTGAATTGCTTGCTGCTGCGCCGTCACCTGAGCCTGCAATGCTGATTGTTGAGAATCTTGTGCGTCCGTACTTGCGCTTGCTGCTGATGTGGTTTGTTGTTGTTTTAATTTTTCTTGATATGCCGCTATTTGTTGCGTCAATAGTTTTGCTTGCGCTGCTAGCGCGGCCTTTTGTTGATTTTCTTTAATTTGAGCCATTAAGGGTGTATCAGTTTTTAAAATTGAATAGTCGCCGTATTGTTCGCGATAAGCTTGAAGCAATTGATCAGCAACAGTAGGTGGTGTTATTTCATTTGCTTTTACCAAGCGATTCAATTCTGCAGCATAATCTGCTGCAGATGCTTTTGCTTCACTCAGCTTTTGTAATTGTAACGCCGCATCTGGCGTTAATTTTCCACTCGACAACATGCCTTGAATCACATTATCGTGCGATGGCGTAGCTTGAGCTGACTTTCCGCAATAAGAATCTGTTAATTGAGATGCTTGGGATGGTGTTACTTTTTGATCTTGCGACAACTTATTGATTGCTGTTGTATAATCATCACATGAAAGCCCTGCAGCATTTAATTGCTTAACTTGCTTCGCAATATTAGGAGATAATTGTCCAGAAGCCAGCATTTGATCAACTAAACTGTTTGCGGAAAGTGGTTTATAAGATTTACTATAATTTGCAGCCAAACATTTAGGCAAATTAGAGGCTAACTTTCCATCTTGCACCATTTTATTAACAGCAGATGAATAATCTTTTGGCGACATACCAGAACTATTCATTTGACCCAACGTACCTGCTGTATCGGATTGAACTTCGCCCGCACCAACTAACTGAGAAACAAGCTGAACAGGCGATAATTTATCATATTTACTTTGATAAGCTGCTTGTAATTGTTTAGCTTGAGATGATTTTAACTTGCCCTGACTAACGAGTTTATTGAGTGCAAGCGCATAATCATCTAACGTCGTACAACCATCAGACAACCTAGTTAATTGAGCCGCAACTAACGGGGATAGATCACCTGACGCGACCATTTCACTTAATAAGGATTTGGAGCTAACACCTCCCGATTGACACCCACCACAGTCACTCCATTGATTACAAAAAGCCTGGCAACTACCGGTTGTTGATAATTGCGATCCGCTTGCCGGCGCTTGCCCCGTATTAATAACAGTAGGAATCGCGCTTGTGCCCATTTTGATGGCTTGTTGCGCGATCTGTGCATTCGATTTTTTTAAAAGTTGTAAATAAGATGGGGATAATTTTTGTGATCCTGGAACAGAAGCCACATCCGGCGTTCCTGTTAATCGACTTGCCCCTCCAGCAATATTTGATGATTGAGAATAACGATAAATGCCAAAAATAATCACAAGAATAACGGCGAGCATCACGATCATAAGTTTTAATCGTGTTCGACTCCCTTTAAATAGTGTCTGAAACATTGACATTACGACAATCCCTCTATTTTCAACTGCACAGGCAAACCATAACGCGAAACTAAAATATTAGCAGTTTTCGACATTTCATATGCGTTCGTACCATCTGCATTTTTCATAATGGAAATCCAACCTGGCGAAAGCACAGTGAGTTTAGTTCTGAGATATAATTTTCCATCGATTAACCAAGCGGCAGCCGCTCCTCCAGTAACTTGTAAAACTTGTGCATTTTGCGGTGGCACGCCATTTAAAATATCTAGCAAAGTTTGATTTACGGGTGTTCCAGCTTTATCAGCATAATTATCATCGGTCGTTCCTGGCAATGCCCGCTGTATTTGTAAATCCGCCCTATAATCCACAACTTTCTGCCCAGGAATTAAAGTCAACATCACCGGGGTTGACAATCCTTTTAGGGTGACGGCAAGATTTCCAAAAGTATATAGACTCGTCGCCTGAATCATCAATAAATTTGAGCTTGTTAACCACTGAATGTTAAATGCTTTAGAATTTCCTAAATCATAAGAAACGATCGGCCAAGGATTACCTGAAACATCTGTAAATACCACTGATGTCACAAAACCTTGCTCTAACCGCACAACCGGTGGTGCAGAACCAGGGGCGAGATTAACAATTTGTGTTGATAAAACAGGTTTCGGCGGTGTTCCGACTGGCTCAGAAGCTGCACGTTTAGTAAATGCCATCATATTTTTTAATTGACGAATCTCATCTGGTGTCATCGGAAGTGCAGTGCGAGCAACACCAGTAAACGCTTGTTTTTGCGTTTCTGTTGGCGCGGGAAACAAACCTTGTTCAGTGTATTGTGTTCTTTGGTAAGCCGGTGCTGATGTGGTGGCTACATCACTCTTGACCTTTTGACTAGAAGAAACTGGTATCGCTGACGTTGTTCTTTGACTGCTCGTCAAACCTTGCGGCGAAGAAGAAACAGAATTAGCTAACATCGAGTTATTGCCACTTGTTGTTTGTTGGTCAGAAGAAACTGGTGCTAATTGAAGTGATGTTGATGAATCTAAGCTATTGGATTGCAAGCTTGTACCATTGGCATATGATACCGAAGTAAGCACACTCAAAAAAATTGCAGAGGTAACAATTAAAATTATTTGTTTCATTATCATTCTGTAATCCATAGTTACCTTATCTCATCTACTTATTATTGCGTCCGAGCAACAAATGCGGCTATGCCAACACCACTAACATCATCTAACGTTGAAATTCGTTGTACCGTTAACACGACAATCAAATTCTCGTGAAAAGTTTCACTCAAACTTTGGTATGTCACCATCACCGGTAATTGTAATTCCCAAGTGTATTTTCCATTTTGCACTTCTTCGCGTGTAATAACAGGAGCACTTGATAATACTGCAGATAAAACAAGCTTCTTGGAAGTAACAGCATCTAAATTACGCGACTTAGAAAGTGCACCCATAAACTGCTGCCATCCAGCGGTTGTAAAATACTGTCGATTAGTTTGAAAAACTTGACGATAGTTAATAAAGTTATACGTATAGACTGAGAGCACTGCTTGACTTGCCCACTGTATGATAGATTTGTCCGATAAATTAGGTTGATTCAGTGGCACTAAAGGAATAATTCTGCCCGATTCAGTTGTGGCAAAATATTTTGGCGTGGGACGATTGGTCGCCTGAAAATACACTGTTGCAGCTAACACGATAATGACGACCCAAGACATAAATAACAGGATAACCAATTTACGATAACTATCCTTGTAAAAAGAACTACGCAATTTTACCAATTCCAGTGCGTCAATCGCCATAGCTAGATCCCTATAAAAAAATTATCAACTTGCTTTTTGACTATATATCAGTCATATAGTCTATACAAGCCTTGATTCGCAAAAACCAAATTTCAAGGCAATTTGCGCGTAAAAAACTCAATATTATTTTGCAAGCTCGAACGCCTCGTTTTCACCACCGAATAGAGAAGTCTTGCATTGATTTTCTCCATTGTTAAATAATGTTCAAGCGCCTGAGCACGCATTTTTGCAACACCTCTTTGATCCTCATAAGCTATGTAGACAATTACTTTCACAATGATTTTTTGATAACAGGCCAACAAATCAGCAATATTATTCAACGTTTTATTGTTACTTGATGACAAAATAGTCGCACGATCTTTAAAAATTTGATCTTGCGGAACAACTATCGAAATATTGTCGCCCAAAGTATATATAAAAGCACCATCATCCCTAACTGCATACATAATTTTACATTGTTTGGCTTTTGAACAGTACGCGCCGTATTCTTGTCCTGGCTGATATTTTTTTGAAGCACATGCTGACAAGAACATAGTCAACACAATCATTATAGAGATAAACAAGCACTTAAATTTCATAAAGTTTCCCTCAATCTTACGCTTCAGTCCCTTTTGCTTCTTCAAAGAATTTAGTTAATTCGCCAATCATATCAACAATCTTAGGCACATCTGGAGAGATGTCAACAACAGGGGGATATCGAGTTGCTATTTCCATATCTCTAATCAACTCTCCTGCAACCTCACCTGATTGTTGTTCTGGCTTTCCGAACAAGCGTTCAGCAAAGGCAATTTGTTTTTTGCAAATTAATTTTTGTAACAACAAGTCAGAAAATTCGGCCCATTGCGAATCTGGAATCATACTTCTTGTTAAATCTGATAACTGCACTTTACAAAATACATTTAGTTCATCAGTAGACACATCTTCTGCTTCTGCTTCAGCTACCGCCTCTTCAACTTCAGCTTCTTCAGGAGCCGCCATGCTATTATAGTAGGCCAATAACGCTGTCACTCCGCGCTCAATTAAACTGGGTGATTTATCTTGGTGAATACTCTCTGCAATAACGTTAATATCTTGGCTAAATTCAGGCGCAGGGAAATCAAGATCACCTTTTTTAATCATCTCTGCAAATTGATCGCTTCGCTTTTCAAAGTCAAGAAGCATCCTCGTCTGAGGAGATCTCACTTTTAAAAACTGGTTTAAACGCATTTTTTCAATTGGAGGAGGATCGGCATAAAAAACTTTTGCTCGCACAATAGTGGATTTAAAGAAAATATGCATTTCACCTTCGCGCTGCTCTTTAAGATCAAGCAGATCGATTCGCGCTCGCTTTTCAGATGATGCACTTCGTGTATCTAAATACGAATTCATCACGCTTTTTGGATCAGTCTGGAATGAGTCGACTTTTGTCACGTATGATTCACCGGCTGTTTTCGCAAAAAATTCCCATGTTTCAATAGGATCTTCTAATTTCATCGCAATTTTAATATTGGTATTTGCACCAATAGAAGCCGCTTCTTCTTTTGACGCTTTTTGGAATGCAGGCAAATCTTGCCCTGCAAAAACAACTGAAAACCCCAGTGCTCGAGCCTGTGCAGGAACAACCGCAAAACCCGGCACAGCATAATAACCATATTCATCTAAAATACACATATAAGGCGTTGGCGCATTGGTTGGCTTGCGTTCAATAATATCTTTATGCGCGCCCTCAACTTCTTCACCCAAGCCTGAAGCCATCATCGCTCGCAGCGTCGAAATAATAATCTTACCTAAATTCGCCAATTCGTCAGGCGATTTTTCTAATGCTGGCAGCAACACAACTAAGATTCGCCGATTAAGCACCACATCTTTTAAATCAACTTCAGCTAATTCTGTACGTAAAATATGCCCATAAGTATCTGCGAGTGATGTAAATACTCGCGTTAATTGCATCGTAATAAAACCATGCTGTTCCAACACTTGCGAAACTTGTTGGCCTTTTTTTGCCTTGTTATAACCCGGCAAATTATTCACATAATGCTGCAACGGTTCCATCACTACCGAAGGCGCGTCTGCTAAACTCACCGGTTCTTGATCGTCTCGCGGAAACATTTTATCAACAACAATCGCTTCAAGCCGAGATAATTCAAAATAATTTCGAACGGAATTGGCATCTAACAAAATCTTGCCTTCATCTCGCATATACACCAATATTTTCATCAGTGCTTCAACAAAGGATATTGCGCGACCCTTCCACATGTCACCATCTGGTGTATTACTAGAAGAATCCATCAAGCTCACAACCAACTGTGAAAGCATGCTTGAAGAACCCATACAAAAGGGATTAAGCGTATTGGATAAACGACGTTCTTGCTGTCCAACTATATCTCTTGCGCCTGTCATAAAGTTAACAAGCAACAAATCATCCTCTCGACCAACACTGCGCGCTAATGAAAAAATCTTTGCGAAAAGAGAATTATCGCCCTTACCATCAACATAAATAAAACCACTGCCCATAACTAATGCATTAAAGGCAAGTGAAACCAAAAACTCAGTTTTACCACTTCCTGTTGAGCCAAATATCAGGGTATGCGTTCGCATATCATCATTATTAAACCAAAGCTCCTGATTGGTGATTTCTTCATTCCCGTAAAAACAAATGCCTCGAGAGAGCTGTGGTTTTTGCGTCCCAGCTTTCAAATCATTATTATCGATAAGGCGAGCCACTTTAGGAATACGAAAGGGTAAAATTGATTTTCTCGTATATGAATAAAGAAAAATGAACGTACAAATAACAAACAAAAGATCAGCAAAGGAACGAAAGAAAAACATGGTTATGGCACCGACAATCATACTCACTGCAGCATTACGCGGTTCTTGAAAAAAATCATGAACCTTCATGCCTAACGTTCGCGTATCACGCAGCAATAACTGCGGATCTCTTTCTTGTTGTCTATCTATACCGCGCCTCATTCAAGCTCCTTTTTATCATCCGGCATATATTTAATTTCCTGCACAGCAACATCCAGCGCAACTGACGCTTGCTCAACCATTGGTGTTCGAATTTTTCTACCCAGTGCTTTTTCAGCCAACCAATGTGCAAAAATACCAGCGGCTTCAACTGAAGCAGTTTGTCTTCCAACGGAACTTAAAATAAACCATAATCGTCGATCAATTGGTTTTAGCCACAAAAAATCAGCATTCGGCAAAACCCCATCAGTTCGCGCCAACTGTAACAATGATGCTAAAACCGTATATTCATATGCATGCTTTGATGTGATTTCAACAACGTTTGGATTATTTTTATATTTTTCTAAAAGAGCATCTGTGCCTGCAAAATTGACTTGACCGCCCTTCCATGATTCTGCAATGTTTTTTAGAAAATCATGTGATACTTTACTATCTCTGGCCGCCTTGGCTGCAAATGCTGCATATAATGCTCTCGCATGAGGTTTTAACTTTCCTATGCCTTGCCACTCTTTGCCAAGCTGCATCGTAAATATTCGATTAGCACGACTTTGAATTAAACTGACTATCACTGCCGATTCTCGCTTTAACTGCCCTTCAACTCTATCGGGAGTTTTTTCTCGCAATAAACGATAACGTTTGGCAAACTCCATCGGATTTAACGCCATCGCCCAAGGCCCTTTCTCGATATCTTGCTTAATAAGATCAAGCTCTAAACCAGGCTTAGTTTGCGGCCAAAGGCTAGTGCCCAATGCTAATAGTGTTTTCATCGTATAAAAATGTTTAAACCTGGAAACAGAACTTTTTGAATAAAGTAAAATTGAAAACAACAAAAGCATTATAGCAAAAGGAATTATCAAATATTCATTGACAGGAACAGCATAGGCACCGAGTGAATTCATCGAAACACTGGCGGGATTTGTTTGTAATATCATTAAGCGGACATTATTTAGCGCATTAGTAAAAAAACTAACTATTGAGATTTCAAACAACTTTATTTTGAAAAAAACCGATACGATTAAAGTATGTCCAGAAAACCAGATGACTGCACCCAGCACAGCAATACCAACCATGATCCAAATAAGACCTGTGCCGGTATCTCGCTGCTCTCCTCCTCCACCACCACCTGCTGGCAATCCTGGTGACATATCATGGCCTTTGATTATTATAAAGATTAACTATAATAACATAGCATACATGTCCATCGCATCTCAAGATGCAAGTTTCTAACTTCTACGCATTTTTTAAAATTTTTGCTCCACTCTCACGATGAAAAATGCTATCGTAGCTGCGATGTCAACAACCAGGCCAACCACTTTGCGCCCTTTATCAAAAGATCATTCTGAGCTCCTCAATATCATTCGAGCTTTATCTGCTTTCACGATACTGTCGACACACGTGATTATGATGTACCTTTTCCCACGATATGGTGTTAAAGGACTATTCGGTTATATCATGCTGGTATTTCCACCATATGCACTGATGGCATTAGCAATTATCAGTGGATTTCTGATCACATACAGCTCCCTCAACCTTATTCAAAAAAATAATTCCCAGCTACCTGTTAAAGAGTTTTTGTTTAAACGATTTCTTCGACTGTACCCTGCGCTATTATTTAGCATCATTCTTATGATTGTTTCTTTTCTGATTATCAGCCATTTTTGCCTTACTTGCGTGTACCACTACGTGCCACCTGGCGCTAAATTTTCTTTATTAAAATCGCTTTCTATTATCCCAAAAAACTACCTGGCAACCTTGGCGTTTTTGCAGGGTATTTTTATTGGACCAGATGCACCAACGATGAATCTTCCTTTATGGACGCTTAGCTATGAATTTTGGTATTACATTCTTTTTATGTGTATCACACTAATCTTTGTCAATAAACGCTATATTATTGGCTCTGGATTGTTGACACTATTATTAGCATATATGTTGGCTTTCCATCAATTTCACTTTTTATTTCTATCTATCGTTTGGCTATCTGGCGCTATTTTGGCACTCAACTATGCATCTAATCGATTATTTTCTAATGAATATAAACCTATATTTTTCCTGTTGTTGGCTACATTAATAATGATATGCATTGCTTCATATGTCACCTATGGTCATAATATTTTAATTCCGATTGGCAACCACAGTTTCTTTGTTCAAAGCTGCTTTGCCTTAATCATGACCTTGCTATTATCCATGTTTCTTCATCTAAAAATCCCCATAAAAAAGCTTTTTTTAAAGCGCATTGCTGGTTACGCCAACTTTTCATACACATTATATATGCTACACTATCCTATATTACTGCTGAGCTTTTACTTGACCTGGCGCCATATTCAACATTGGCCTACGCTAGCGATTATTTTTGTGATGCTTATTTATTCTCTGGCAATCATCTATTTCTGTAAAAAATGCGCAATCGTATTAGAAAATAAAACGTTATATAGAAATTTACTCTCGAAAATATTCAACAAGAAAACCGTCACTATCTCCATCAATACCGATTTCACTGAAGACCCATTAACTGAGAAATTATAATGAAAACGGCTGAATAACTGGCTCTTTCGTAAAGTTAATGATAAATTGATCGCAAGTTTTCTGATCAACCTGTATTGAAACAAACATTTGTTATGGATAAACAACCTCAAAAAACGAAAATTTGCACTTCTTGCGGTATTCGCAAACCGCTATCAAATTTTGTTAAAGATCCCTCAAAACGACACAAAGAATACTCAGATATTTGCCAATCTTGTCGCGGCACGAAACAGAAAGCGTCTCTCGATGACGAAGAAGATGGCGGTAAGGGTAGACAGTTAAGTATTGATTACTTTGCCAAACGATTCATGGAAGAATTACACGAAAACTGGCTTGAAAAACAAAACGAACAGAGCGAATCAGAAACATTATCCTCCGAAGAAAAAGACGAAGCAGAAAAAACAGAAAAAGAGACGGATGAGACCAAAGAAACTGGTTTATCAGAAGCTGAAAAAGCAGAACCGAGCGATATTCCAAAATCAACTTTTTCTTCTAAAATATCTTCTGCGATATTTGGCACTTTTGGCTTAGGTACCGAAACAAAATCTTCTTCTCAGGCAACTTCAGCCCCTGAGACTGAACGCGCATCTGCAAAACAAGAGAGCGAGCGAACCGCCACAGACATAAACAAAGCGGAGACGGATAAAACAAAAACGACTGACAAACAAACGCAAGATCAAAAAAATAAAACCACCACAACGATCACTGAAAAAGAAAATCCAGCCTCAACATTATTCCAAAAAGAAAAAAACATCATCACTAAAGCAGCTGGTGCAAATACTAATGCGGGCATAGCCGAAGTCAACAGACATACAAGAACTGTTGAAAAGTTTTATAAAGCACCGCAAACGCCGAAAATTTTTAAGAATCAATCCCCCGACACACCAAAAGAAAATGCTGCATCAAAAACAGAAGAACGAATCATCACACCAACAAAAAAGTAGAAAGGTGTCTGATACTAGATAACTAGTGGAATTCTAGCTCTCAAAGCAAAAATTAGATTAGTTATCTAAGTGTCTGACACCTTTTTTTCTATGAAGATGACTTTTTATACGCATTCGCCTGAGATCCCGCGGCTGCATCTGTCGCCTGTTTATGCATCGGATCAACCATCGAAAAACCCATCGCTGAACTAGCCGTCGAGTTAATGCCGCCCAACATACCAACGGCTGATGTAAACATATTAAGACCCATTTTTACCACTGTAGGTGCTAATGCAAGCACTCCCGCCGCCATGCAAGGAAATTGAAGAATAGGTAAGGTCTTGATAAGCTTATTATTATCAGGGTCGCAATATGTAAGGGCTAGCGCATCAGAAGATTGTTGTGCAGATGACGTCGTGGTTCCGCCCTTGGAGTCAACTGGCGCTGCTTTTGATTGCAAACCAACCATCGTATTTGATGTATGAGATTGATTGGCTGCAGACAAGTTATAGTAAGCACTATAACGCACAGCTTCAGGTGTCGTATTCTGGCGCCACGTGTCTGATGGTTTTGATAGACCAATACCCGCTCCAGATGAATTTTGCACAAAACTTGCAGCGGCTTTTGACTGAGTATCCGAATGCTTCTTGTTTCCTCCAACCAACGTATTTGCTGAAGTTGCCGAATAAGTTACCTTGTCGCCTGTAATAGGATTTTTATCCGAACTTGGATACGTAGCAGGCTGATTATAATTTGTAAGCTGGGTGCTAAAGTTGTTATCACCTCCCACTGCTGTCGCATGTAAAGTACTCATATTATTTTGGGTATTTCCTACATCGGTTTGATCATATTTTTTACCCTCATTGGACAACACAGTAATATCTACCAGCATGGCTACTGTTGCGATAATAAAAGCGGTCTTCGCCGTGTCAGCAATACCTTGTAAAACACCCATTGCGCCCGTGGCAAGCGAAGTTACTCCGTTTTCGGTATCTCCAAGCACATCAGTAACCGGTACAGCATAAGCAACTCTAGCGACTTGCAAACTACATAACATCACACAAACAATCATCATCACTTTCATCCATAATGATGATTTTCGCTTAAAGTTTTTCATACTTACTCCTGCTAATTATAATCTATCTTCCAGCTTGAGTCTGACGAGCCACCCTGACTCACCCCTGTTGACCCAACAACTGGTTTTTGAGATGTCGTACCTTGTACTACTCCAGCTGGCTGCGCACTCTCAGTGCCTTGAGTATTAGAAGTTGTACTTGTGTTCGTCGTAACGCCTGTTTTTGTTGGTTGACAAGAACAAGCCGGAAAAATTCGCGTCACTCTCTCCTTGTCAGCATTATATGTAAAGTTTTTCGGATAATTATACGGGCTAGTTTCGTTGTAACAATCGCATGTTGTTAAAGACTGCGGTTTTTGGGGTTTTGATTTATCTTTGCCTGCCTGCTGCCTCTGCCGTTGATTATGAGCCGCCACCCTTGCCGCCTCTTGAATTTGTTGTTGTATTTTACTCCTAGCATCATCCATTGTTTTTTGCTGAGAAGCTTGGAGATTCTTTCCATACTCTGTAGCGGTCTTCAAACGACTTGCTCGCTCTGCTTTTCCATCATAATTTTTCCAATAAGTTGTCAAAGGACCCTCAGCAAAAATACTCACAGAAAAAATGACGATAAATAATCCCAGTATAATTTTAAACTTCATCTTCATGCTCCATTGCTTTTGTGACAAGCGCAAACCGCTCAGGTGAAAAAATTCTCGCGAGCAATCGCAAGCGCTCAAACACAATATTTCGACGTAGAAATAATTCGGCAGCTGTATCGCCTTGGCGACTTTTGTCTTCAGCATACATTAATAAACGTGAGGCGGAGCCTGGATGTGCGGTATCGATGGCTTGTAAAATACGTAACACGCGAGCCATACGCAAAAAACAACCCACGTTGAGATAATTATCTTCTTTGGCGAGATCAAATTTAGTAACGCCTTCTAAGCTTTTTCCAAACTGATCCATGGCGGATTCTACTGCAGGATCGCCATCAATCGTCCATTTCTCAACGGCTTCCATAAAAGAAATAACCCGATAGATCATCGGATCATCATAATTCTTCCAAAACTCATGAGAGCCTTGTGTGGATAAATCTGGCATTTCCATTCACCTACCTAATTAGCGATTGTTGCTTTTAAATTAAATATAGTCGATAAAAAAACAATACCCGCTAAATATACTACATCTTTCTTGATTTTTGCACTATATTGGTAGTTAAATAGAAAGATTATTTATAGGGATTACATATGGGTGTTTTAAAAGTTGCAGGGGGCGTGGTTAAATCCGTTGTTGACGTCAAAGGCTGGCTAGGATATGACCAAATAAAGTATCAATCTAAAGGCTTAGCCGGTATGCTGCGCCAAGGATTTCGCATCCAAAAGGCGACATATAAGGAAACTTTTGAACAAGCCATGGCCCGACTCAATTTGAGCGAAGAAGATTTACAAGGATTAACTCATCGATACAAGCGACAAATGTACATTTATATTTTTTGTGCCTTTCTTTCTTTTCTTTATCTGATCTATTTGTTCTGGAATGTCCATCTGATTGCAGGCCTGATAACCTTCTTCATTGTCGCTTTGTTTATCGTAAAAGCTTGTGGCGTACACTTTTACTTATTTCAAATCAAACATAAAAAACTAGGCTGCACAATTAAAGAATGGCTCGATGGAAAAGTTACACAGGGCGAAGAAGCATGAGCAAAAAATTTTTTAATAAAAAGAAATCTCGCTGGTGTTGTGTATCACTAACCACATTAACCCTCTTATTCTTCAGCATAACAACTTATGCTGTCCCGTTCACCGATTTTTTCTCAATTCCAAAAGATGATTATTCGCTTGTTTTATTACGAATGATTTTTGGACCGATGAATGGCATTCTTAAAATGAAATCCACTGATCTAACGATCATGGGCACCATCTTTAAAACCTTTAATTCAGCGATGCTCTGTCTTGCAGTGATTATCATCACGTATACCCTTGTGATGTCAATTATCAACACAGCTCACCAAGGTGAATTCTTAGGCAAAAAATATGACTCGATGTGGGTGCCACTTCGTTCAATAATGGGTATTATTGTGATTATTCCAACTCACTCGGGGTATTCAATCATTCAGCTCATTATCATGTGGACCGTTATTCAAGGTGTTGGCGCAGCTGATCATGTTTGGAAAGCGGCTTATGACTTTATGAGTGGTAATTCTGGAAACAATAATAACCAAATTGGAAATAGCTGGTTAGGTAAACCACAGGTAGCAATGCCTAACATGACCACCTTCACCACATATAATAACAATATTAAAAAAACAACGGTTTGCATGAATGCAGCTTATCAAGAGTATGGCGGAGCAACGAGCGTTTCGGATAAGCCGATTGCGTTAGGACAGCCTTTTAATAATGTTATTATTTCAAGCCAAACAGGCTCATCAAATGGTAATGGCAATAGCCAATCAAGCGCTGAAACCTTTGATGGCTATAATTTCAATTGTTATTACCCCTCCTATATTCCTGATTCTGAAAAAGGCACAGCACATCTACCGGATTGCACAACATTTCCACAAGCCGCAACAAAGTCTAAATATAGCCAACCGCCTTATTATAACCCTCAAAATCAAGATCTATCTAAACAAGGTGCTGCACCCATTCAAATTAATTGTGGCATCATAACATGGCCTTCTGCCGGCAATACTGATGCTGAAACAAAATATGGCATGACCTCAGAACTTGCAGGCATTTATCAAAAAAATATAGAAAAATCGTTTAAAACCCTTAACACTTATGCGCAAGCTTTTGTCTTTGAAGGAACGCCTTTTCCTATCGGCACCAAAGATCCTATTCCAAGTTTAGCCGCCCAATTTCAACAACAAATCGCCAAGTATGAAGGCACCGAAGGAAGAAAATTAACCGAGTCCAGTAATTGGTCTGAGATGCCTAAAAAGGGCTGGATTATGGCTGGTAGCTATTATTACAGTATTGCTCAGTTATCAACTGTCGTTGGCGATATTGGCAATCTAGCAAGCCTGAATGCAGAAGCAGGAACGGGTGATTCATATGATTTTGCTGGCCAGACGACTACAGTGCCGGGCTCACAATCAACAGCAGCAGGACAGATTTTTCTTGAACCTCTAGATGGGATTGTGGACGCGTTTAGTAAAGTTGTGGCAGGTGCTACAACAACAAGCGGCTTTATTAATAAAAACTTTAATTATTCTGACACTGACAAAGTAGTCAACCCCATCGTTGTGATACAGTTATTGGGGTCAAGAATTATTGATATTATTGAAGCAGCATTTGAAATGGGCATCATTGCCGTTTTGGCTTTCGCTGTAGTTGCAGGAATATGTCCGGCCGCGAACCCAATTACAATGGTATTTTCTACAATATCTCGATTTATATTGGTCCCAATTATGTTCGGCCTGGGCCTGTTACTAACTATTGGTTTAACCATGGAGGTGTATATTCCATTAGTTCCCTTTATCATCTTTTTCTTTGCCGCAGTTGGCTGGCTCATCGGCGTAATAGAATCCGTCCTTGCTGGACCATTAATCGCGCTCGGCATTGCGCATCCTGAAGGCCAGCATGAACTCTTTGGTCGAGCTGAACCTGCATTAATGCTACTGGTTAACGTTTTTGTACGGCCCTCCTTTTTGATTATCGGCTTGATCGTCGCTATATTGCTTGCATCTGCTGCAGTTACTTTGCTTAATCTTACTTTTCAGATTATTCTAGGCGCCACCTCAGCTGGATTGGGAGCGAGTTATGGCGCTGTACAAAGCGTGCTGTATTTATGTATTTATGTCTCACTTGTGATCGCGATTATCAACAAGAGCTTTGGATTGATTACGACGATGACTGATGCTGTACTTCGCTTTATCGGCAATCAACATCAGCTAGGTGCTGAACAAGGCAGCGGCGAGCAAGAGACCAAACAAGCCTTTGGTGGTGCAGCTGGTGGTGGAGGACAAGTCCATGGTGCCGCGACTAACCAGGCTTCTGGACAATCTGAGAAAGGGACAGGTGCATGGGAACATGGAGGTGGCTTAAAGTCTCCAGGCGGCCATCAAGATCGTCAAAAGAAAACCCCTTCGGGCACAGCCGGCAAAGGTGGTGGCG
>SDBT01009164.1_pt1 | contig 16093 bp, 14 predicted proteins | sample 2277101 | NCBI WGS metagenome assembly SDBT01 (sample SAMN10404973, study PRJNA504765) | marine sediment metagenome | isolation source: marine sediment core GS10_PC15, 103 cmbsf | place: Arctic Ocean: Southern Knipovich Ridge | collected 2010 | reverse complement strand
GCCGTATTGTGGGAAAACCCGATGTACGGAATTTTAGGGGGGGCATTGGAAACAGAGTCAAGGCAAACCTAAACGGGCACGAAGCTGGAAACGGCGGATATAGCCAAGGAGAGCCTAAAGCCAATGCGCCAGTGCTCTACCCGACCCCATTAAAGGGCACCCTGTCAAGAGGTTGTTTTAAAAAGAATTAACGAAGGGATACCGGAGATAGGGTATGGTTGAGATGGTGTGATACTCCCAGAGGAAACGGGGAGAAACATCCTACTTCGCCAAGGCTACGAAGGACTGGTCCTACTTCGCTAAAGCTACGAAGGACAGGGGGGGAAACAAACTTCGACCGGTAGCCACTACGCCAGTGTTCTACTCTACCCTAAAATAACAGAATATTGAGAAAGAGAGTTCATGTTGTTCTATCAAGAATCGCCAAAGGTCAAGAGCACATTTGCCCCCTTGCCCCTTTATATACCTATTCATTTCCTAGACGAATAAACATGAAAAGGTTGATTGAGATAGGGGTTATACCTGGTGTAGCTGATGCACCTAGAGGCTTCACGCAAATCAGCGTAAAGAATCTAAAAGATATTATGCGAGAGTGTCAAGCAAATGAGAGTATTATTGTCGATTAAGCCAGAATTCGCGCTAAAGATATTTGATGGTTCAAAGAGGTACGAGTACCGTCGCGGCATCTTTAAAAGAGGAGAGGTAACAAAAGTAATTGTCTATGCATCTGATCCAATCAAGAAAGTAATCGGAGAGTTTGAAATTGGAGGAATACTCCATGAGGAACCTAAAGCTCTGTGGGCGAAGACGAAAGATCATGCCGGAATAACTAATAAGAGATTCCTCGAGTATTTCAGAAACAAGACAAAGGGCTACGCAATAAAAGTGAAATCGACAAGAATGTATGAAATCCCGTTAACATTAAATAGCTTAATGGTGTCGTCGCCACCGCAGTCGTTTATGTATTTGTGATAGTCAAAGGGGCGAAGGCGATGCTAGCGGCCAAGTAAATAGGGGAGCCGGGGTCTTTTTTTTGCTAATTGCCGAATAATCAGGTCGGACCCGGACTATTGACTTAATATGGAGACTATTAAAAGAAAATCACTGCTGTATAAAAGTAAAGTTGAATATGCTGATTTTTGTCTAAACCACGTTGAGGGTTGTTCTCATGGCTGTAGGTATCCATGCTATGCTTATATGATGAAAAAAAGATGTGGCGTTGTTAATACCTACGAAGAATGGTGCCGGCCCAAGATAGTATCAAATGCTATGGAGTTATTAGATAGAGAAATAATAAAATATAAGGACAAAATTCAGTATGTCCATTTATGTTTTTCAACCGATCCTTTTATGTATAAACAACCAGAAGTTATTTCTTTATCAATGCAGATTATTAAACGGCTAAATCAAGATAATATTAAGTGTACGGTTTTGACGAAAAGTATATATCCGCCAGAGTTGGTTGATAATCCTAAATACAGTAATGTTAATGAGTATGGGATAACTATTGTTTCTTTAAATGAATCTTTTAGAAAAAAATATGAGCCAAATTCAGCAAGTTTTAAGGACAGGATTAAGGCATTAAGGGAATTGCATGATGAAGGAGCCAAAACATGGGTAAGCATCGAGCCTTATCCAACACCGAATATTATTTGTCAGGATTTATGGAAACTCCTTGAGGAAGTCAATTTTGTAGATAAGATTATATTTGGAAGGCTAAATTATAATACCATGTCCTCACAATGGCTTAATCACAAAGAATATTATAACAAATGTGCTGATCAAGTTATTAAGTTTTGCGAGAGAAATAAAATTAGTTACCATATAAAACACGGCACGTTAACGAAAGGCTAAAAACCAGTGGTTAATTGGAATGTTTCTGTTTTGCAAATGTTAGCAGAAATTAAGATTTCCTCTGTTTTATATGAACCGAGTTCGATTATTTATATTTGAAAACCACGTTATTGAAATATTGACTTGTTTGGAGGGCAGAACTTTACTTTGCTTAGTCTAAAAACAAGAGAAGCGGCCAGTTAATGACGATTGTAAAAGGGGACAGATTTATTTTTTTCCTCTTTTCCTCACAATAAATAAATCTGTCCCCTTTTCACTCACATCAGACCTTCATGGTAAATCATTTGTCTCTGGCGATAAACTTGTATATGTTGTTAGTAAGGCCAATGTTTTTAATCTTGTATGTATGATGAAAGTATTTGGGATGGCGTCCAGACGACACAATCATGATGTAGTAAAAATCCTTGAAACGCTTCTTGAAATTATTGGTAAGTGATTGTTATGCAAGTAAACTTAGCAGAACATCTGCCGAAGAATGAAAGAATCCAGTTAGGCAGTTACTATACTCCCGAAGAACTTGTCCGTAGGGTTTATGACTTTATTCAGCCTTATTTAGATAACAAGGAAAGAGAGGTTGTAATATTCGATAGTGCTGGGGGCTGCGGGGCGTTTCTATTCGGTATCAAGCATTATGATTATCGGATAGCAGATCGTGATTTAGACGCCGGTAAATTCCTCAAACAGCATTTTGGTCGACATAATGTTTTTCATACAAATTCTTTAATAGAAGTCAATAGAGATAAATATTCCGTGCCTTCTTCTGCTTTTTTAATAATGATAGGTAATCCACCTTATAATGATACAACATCGGAATTTAAAAACGGCGAGAAGGGGAAAAATATATGCGATCAGGATTTATATGATAGAGATTTAGGCGTTTCATTCTTAAAGTCATATCATAAACTTAAGGCCGATGTTGTTTGTGTGCTACATCCATTATCATACTTGATAAAAGAGGCTAATTTTAAACGATTACGTGATTTCAAAGACAACTATAAGCTAATAAGAGGTGAGATATTTTCCAGTGCGTTATTTCATGGAACAGGAACAGGAAAATTCCCGATATTAGTAGCCCTTTATGAAAAAATATCTTCCGGGATGACATTTGAGTATATTAGACAATTTCAATTTGATGTATTAAATAGTAGCAAGAAATTTATTTTATCCGAATATAAAACAACAGATGGCTACATTAACAAATATCCGCCTCGCAAAAACGATATAAAAAACTCACCTATTGGGTTGTATTATTATTCGTTTAGAGATTTTAACTCTTTAAAGAAGAATACTTCTTTTATGGTAAAAAAGCACCCTAATAGCATTGTTGTAACCTTAGAAAATTTTTATAAGTATGCATATCTCTATTCACTAAAAAGTTTATTTGATCCTGAGAACGCATGGTTATATGGCAATTTATCCCCTCTTGTTGATGTAAAAGAGGTAGAAAGAGATAAAGATGTTTATGTTTTATATGCCCTTAAAACAAATCGGATTCTTAAAGAAATAGACAATTATACTTCTGAAAAAATTGCAAGTTTTTATAATGTTAAAATTGATAATGATAGGAATATTGATAAGATTGAAAAAACAATTAGAAACAGATTAAGCAAGTTAGTTTAATTGAAAAAATGGCCAATATTACAATTGAATTATCAGAGAACGATAAAGTAAAGATCAGCTTTGCTGGAAGTGAGTCGTAAGGGGTCAAGTCTGCTCTTGAGATTTGGTAGGTTAAAATCTTTGATATTGACAAATGAGCAAATGATGCCGCAGATTGAATTGAGAATAAAACGGGCGCTGTGGGGTTGTTGAAAACCATTCTTCAAGGAAATATTTTCAATAAAACTCCTCTCCCCACCGGGGAGAGGAGTGAGGTGAGGGGGATTTTATTAGAGATTCTTGGTTGTAATTGTTTACCCCCACCTTGGCCCTCCCCCATCCCTTCGAGCCCGCTTAAAGCGGGCCTCAGGACAGGCAAGGGGGAGGGAACATACTTTTTCAACAGCCCCACTGTCCCTATTTTAGGCCCCCTTTTCTCCCTTTGTTTCTCTTTGCCTAAAAAATGGGGAAACTCCACAAAACAAGTTGCTTTTGATGTCTCTCAGTGATATAAGGGAATATGAAAAAAGCCGGTTCTCTTTTTTCAAAAGTTAGCAGAGATTAGAAGCGCTCCCCATAAAAATAAGACAAACAAGATTTAACTATGGCAAACCGAGACAAAGAAATATCATCCGGAGAAATTCCGTTTAATCCAATTAACCCTATCTATTTTATGCACACGCCCGATATAACTCAGGAAGAAAGAGCTTTGGCAATAGAAGCCTTAGAAGAGATTCTTGATATAGCAGGAGTAGGCGAAGAGATTCCTATAGTTGATTTTGGTGTGTGGAGAGAAACTAATTACATAGATGAAAATGGATGGTTAGTTCCACATAAGAGTGTGGACTGGTATGTTAACGGAAGGTACAATTCTCAAAGACATCAAGTAGATGTTGATGCGGCAATAACCCAAGTTATTTTTGACCCTTTGATTGGTATTCAACCACATTATGATGTGATACTTACTGCCCAAGACCTTTATATACGGAATGCAAGTTTTGTAGCAGGTGTTGCATATCCAAGAATAGGGACTATTATATCTGTTAATAGATTCAGAGCGGTTTCTGACAGGAGAATGCAAAGAGAGACTAAGAAACAAGAACTCTATCACGAGGTAGGTCACGTTCTTGGTTTACCTAATGAAGGAAGAGGATGTGATATTGATAACAGTTTAGGTGCACATTGCACTAATTTATGTTCAGTAAGACAAGGAATTCGTGTCCCAGATGATTGGGTAAATTTTGTTAATGATAGAATAAAAACCGGACAAGTTTATTGCGATTCTTGTATTACAGATTTAAGGGGATTTTTTAAGGAGTTTAAGAAACCGGAAGGGGCAGGTCTACCCTCTTAACATCAGCTATTTTGTCTTGCGAGGTTTTTACTCTTGGAACTACTCAGGTGGAAACGGGATGGTTCCCTTTTTCAAAAGTTAGCAGAAATTGGAACCATCCCCATTTCCCACAACCTCTATCGTCAGCCATATTTAGGGATAAACCGATGGGGGAATTCTGACACCATTTTTACCCTTTCAGCATTGCTTTTCTGTGCGCGGCCTTTTTGGCAATTTGGTGGTCTATTGTATCCTGGAACCTTTGGGCAAATTCGCACTTCTCGCAGTGATAAAGGTTTGAGCAGGACCGGAAATGAACCTCTCCACTCATAGTATATCGGCACTGATCTCTTCCTGATAGAGAGTTAACTTTGTCGACGAAAGGTTTAATCTTTGGATCATTTCCATACTTCGGATTTTTCATCATCGCTGTGTGAAAATTACATCCATTATCACATTGGTATCCGAGAGTGCACATACGTTTCCGGACCATGCCTGCCTGCATCCAGATACAGGGAGTGATAATTTCCTCTTCAACTATGGGTGGTGCTTCAACAGGTGGTACTTCAATAGGTGGAACAATGGTCACCTCAACTTCGTAAGACAGCATGAGAGAAGTCTCAAGCCGTTTTAGCTCAAAAGGTTTTGGTAAGTAGTCGATAGCACCTCTCCGCATTGCCTCCACTGCAGTTTCAATCGAGGGATAAGCAGTGATGATAACAACTTTCGCTTTTGGATTCTTTGCTTTGACTTCCTTTAGTACCGAAAGTCCATCTCTGCCCGGTAATTTAAGGTCGATTATCATAGCGTCGTACTCTTCTAACTTGAATTTTTCCAATGCGTTATCGCCATCCATGGCAGAATCGACCTTATGACCCTCACCCGAAAACCAATCAACCAATGCCTCCCGCATAATATCCTCATCTTCCACAACCAAAATAGATTCCTTATCCATAACTAATACCTCCAATCTTTGTCCTGGTAACTATTTCCACAGGATCAGCCGGACAATAAAAAACTTTCCTGTGGGAATTATCAATTTCAATAGCATAAAGTGCAAATAGTATGCCAAAAGCTGTGTAGTCTGAAGATTATACTAAGGATAGCTTCGGGTGCGGTGAAAGGAGCAGGCCTGGGGAGTGAAAAGTAGCTGTAATTTAAAGACTATTTTAAGAACTGCACTAACAGTATGAAAATGGATGGGTTATGAAAAACAGGATTGCGAAAGACTGTCCTGAAAGGTAGAAGTGTAAATTAATTGGACATTAGGTGTCTAATTTATTGACACTGTAGTCATATTTTTTTAATTTTTGATAAAGAGTCATCCGTTGAATACCAAGGATCTCCGCGGCCTTTGAAATATTGCCGTTTGTCTCCTCAAGTACTTTAAGAATATGATTTTTCACCACCGTATCAACAGTTTTTCCTTCGGCAGGAGCCTGATGAATCATATCCTGGGGAAGTTCGGCCAGAGTGATTGTATTGTCCTTTGATAGAATTACTCCGCGTTCAACCATGTTTTCTAACTCTCTAACATTGCCGGACCAGGGGTGATTCAGCATAAATTCTACTACTTCAGGGGAGAAGCTCTTGATATCTTTACTATTTTCTTCAGCATACTTCTTTAAAAAATGCTCAGCCAGTGGCAGGATATCCTCCCGCCTATCCTTAAGCGGGGGCAAATCAAGGGTCACTACATTTAACCGGTAATACAGATCCTCTCTGAATTTCCCCTGTTCAATCATAGTTTTCAAATTCCTACTAGTAGCAGCAATTATTCGTACATCAACATCCATCTCCTCGTTACTCCCGATTCTGGTAATCTTTTTCTCCTCGAGCGCTCGGAGTAGATGGATCTGGGTATTAGCGTCTATCTCCCCTATTTCATCAAGAAATAAAGTGCCTTTGTCGGCCGCCTCGAACTTACCCTTCTTTCTCTCCACCGCACCGGTAAAGGAACCTTTTTCATGACCGAAAAGTTCACTTTCAAGTAAACTTTCCGGAAGGGCGGCGCAGCTGGTGACAATGAAGGGTTTGTTTCGACGTTGACTTTGCCGGTAAATCGCCCGGGCAATAACTTCCTTGCCCGTACCACTGCCTCCAATAATTAGTACCGTAGCACTGGTTGGGGCTACCGTTTTGATAAGATCAAATATCTTCAACATCTTCGGGCTTTTAGCAACGACACCCTCGAACCGGTACCTATCCTCAATTTTGCGGCGTAGTGAGATATTTTCCTCAATCAGATTCTGATGTTCCACCAAATTTTTTATGAGAAGTTCAACCTTTTCCGGGCAGAACGGTTTTTCGATGTAATCGTAAGCACCTTCTCTTATCGCGGTTATTGCGGTTTGAATCGTGCCGTGGGCCGTGATAATGACCGTTGAGATTGTAGGAACTACTGTTCTTGCCTCTTTCATTAATTCAATACCGTCCATGCCGGGCATGATTAGATCGGCAAACATAATTTTGATCTTCTTCTGCCTGATTATCCGGAGTGCTTCTTTTCCATCCCCGGCAGTTACCACCTCATAGCCAATACCGCCCAGCCAGTCGTAGAGTGATTCTCTCATTATACTTTCATCGTCCACGATGAGTATTTTTGTCCTTCCCTTCATCCATAACCTCCAGATATATCGTAAATGTTGTACCGAGGCCGGGTTTGCTGTCTACTTCTATCTTGCCCTTATGCCGCTCGATAATCCCATGAAGAGCAGCCAGCCCCAGTCCTACTCCCTTGCCTTTTTCTTTAGTAGTGAAGAAGGGGGTGAAAAGCTTATTCAGATTCTCTTTGGGAATACCTACTCCGGTATCACTGACATCAATTCTAACGGTGTTTTTTGGGGAGCCACCGATTTCAATGCTTTCAGCAACCGATGTGGCAATTTTTAGGTTACCGCCATTGGGCATCGCCTGAGTTGCGTTCAGGATGATATTTATCAATACCTGCTGGATTTGGTCAAAATCAGCCAGAACAAGAGAAAGTTGCGGATCTAAATTCATCTCGAGCGTTATATTTTCAAGGCTAAATTGATGTCCGACTATTGATAAAGTTGCTTTTACTACTTTATTCAGATCGACTGGTCTCAGGGTCGGTTCTGATTGGCGTGAGAAATCAAGGAGATTTCTGATTATCCGGGAAGATCTATCCGTTTCCCTTTCTATCTTTAAAAGCTGCTTTTCTGTCTCTTCGGTTTGTAATTCGTTTTCTTTATACTTCTTGAGAAGAACTTTTATATAGACCAGAATACCGGCTAATGGATTATTCACTTCGTGGGCAACCCCGGCGGCTAACTGACCCAAGGAGGCCAATTTTTCCGACTGGATGAGTTGTTCCTGCGTTGCCTTCAAGCGATTAGTTCTATCTTCTACCTTCTTCTCAAGGGTTTTACTCCATTCCTGGAGTTCGTTATTTGCCCTTTTAAGGTCTCCGGTCATCTTGTTAAATGATCGGGCAAGTTTCCCAATCTCATCCTGAGTATTCAAGGGAATAGTATAGTCAAGGTTGCCCTTGGCAATATTTTCCGTTCCCACAACCATCTTTTTGATTGGTCGGCTAACCGATCCGTAGATAAAGAACCCAACGGCTACTGAGACTACTAATATTGTGATAAAGGTAAAGAAGAGAGTGGCGTAATAATTCTTCTTTGTTTCTGCGTCTACTTCGGCAAGGGAAATTTCGAAGTCCAATACGCCCAACACCTTCTGATCTTCACTGTGGCACTGAAAACAATCCTTCTCATTGTATACTGGATTTATTATGCCAAGGATACGATAGTTATGCTTTTCTGATTTGGGGATTATCCTTGACCTGCTGGGAAGTTCTAATTTCTCAAGTGGCTTCTCCGGGGCGTGGCATGCATAGCATTGCTCTCTTTCCTTATCGAGTGTCTTGCCAACCTCGTCCTTATCAGTAGAGAACATAATTTTACCTTCAGATGAGAATATCCTCACCTTCTCTATCCCCTCCTGGGCTCCGATGGCTTCAATTGAATAGTGCAGGGCTTCCCGGCCTTCCTCTCCTTTAAGCATATCGTATTTTGTGCTTCGCTTGACGGCGTCACTCAGGTCGCTTGCCCACCGGGTTGCATCTTCAATAGACTGCTCTCGGTGAGTATCTATCATCTTATAGGAAAAGAGTCCTACTGCCACGGCGAGAATCCCGGCAATGAAGATAATAAGCTTAACTCCCAAGCTTTTCAGGAGCATATTGTTTTTCCTTTGTTAATTTTTATAAATTATAGCATACCATATTCGAAAATAAAAGCATATGGAAGGACAGGACTTTCACCGAAAACAGGTCGCTGAATGGAATTTCTATTTATAATCCGCTTTAGGCGGATGGATAAAAATAATATAGGAGCCTGAAAGGTAATCAGGATTGCACCTTGACTATTGACTAATATAGAGGGGGAAGGGAAAGGAAGGAAAAGGAAAGGAAAGAGAAGGGGCAAGGGTCAGGTCTACACTTTTTACGAGAGTATTGTGCAATGTGTAGACCTGACCCCCAGTACGGTTAGGTCAGGAAAAATTCCCTTGCTATTTCATCCCATTTCTCTGGATCCAGGGATTTTGCTATCCCGTTTACCGGCAGCCCTCCGTCCTCATACAAAAGGCCCAGATCGAAATCAGTCCTCATGCGAAGCGTATTCATAGCACCTTCAATCCATTTCTTTGCCAGGTTTCCCGAGAGTAGATTTTTTAAATTCGCCGAAAGCCTCGGTGCTTTAACCTTAATCAACCAACCCCTGTCATAGGGGTCGCTACTTATTTTTTCGGGTGAATCTATCACTTCTTGATTAACGGAAAGAACTTCTCCATCCACCGGAGAAAGCATATCAATAGATTTTGAGTCTGCCCTAAGGCTCCAGCCTTTCCCCCCCTGCATCACTGTTGAACCGATAGGCGGTATGTTTACGGAGTTGATCTTACCCACCAGTTTTTGGGCAAAATCATCCATTCCCACACTTACAACCTCCTTATCCTCAACCCTTACCCAGCTATGACCCTGATGAAAGTATAGAGGCTCCGGAACCAAAAACCCTTCAACCAGAGGGACTATCTTCCTTGCAACTTTGGCTACTGAAACCGATATGGGTTCCTTTGCCGTTATAAATCGCCAAAAAATAGTGAATGCTAAGAGAAACCCTATAGCTATTAGATACTCGGTTGCTTTTATTGTGTATACATCAAAGTAAGTTTCCATTGTATCCTCCTAGGTTATTTAAATCCATCATGCTAATATATTAATATCCCTCTTTGTAGTCCGGGTGTTCATGTAGAACAGGCATCCGGTTCACTATCCAGCGGAAGGTGAGAATACTGACGGTGATGATAGTAATTACAATAACAAACTCCTTCCAGTGGGGAATTTCGCGGTGCCCGAGGTTCCAGTTAAATGCGATGAGTGAGACATTGAGCCGGTTGACGATGATGCCAATGATAGTAAAAAGTCCCGCAAATCGGACAAGACCAACATTGTTCTCTCGGACTCCAACTGCGAAAAGGAAGCAAGGAAGAAGGACAAAGATGATGATCTCGACAAGAAACCAATGGCCAAGAGGAGTTTTCAGGAGGTTCCAGTGGTTTCCGTGGGCAACGCCGATCAACTTCAGGCAGAAGTAGGTGAAAAGGACGACGGATGCAGCCTTCCCGAGACCAAGGGTGAGCTTGCTGAGGCTTGTTGTGTAGTGAGAGTCAGCTTTGTCCTTTAAGAAGCGGTAGGAAAGCGTGCTTACGACGATCACCATGGAAAGCCCGGCGAAGATGCTGGAAATGAAGAAAAATACCGGGATAAACGGCGAGTACCAGAGGGGATGAAGCTTTCCCGGAGCAAGAAGGAAGAGTGCTCCCAGGGCAGATTGGTGAAGTGTGGAGAGGATCACCCCGAAGATGGTGGCCCCGATGGTCAACTTCAGGGCCCATTTACGGAACTTCTTCCAGTCGAGCCACTCGAATCCGGCTGGACAAAATTCGAGGAACTGGACCGTGAGGTAGAGGGCTACGTGCCAGGCCACCAGAAACAGAACGGAGGCTGTGCCGAACGAGACGAACATAGGGTAAGGAAGTCGCCAGGGACGGCCCAAGTCAATGAGAAGAAAGACAACGGCGAAGAAGTAGCCAAGAAGGCCGGTAAGAAGTGCAGACCGGAGGAGGGGATGGTATTCTTTGAGCCCGAAGAGGTATACGGTCGAGGCCAGGATATATCCTGTGGCTGAGAGTGGAACGAGGCAAAACAGTCCAAAACCAATAGGGAGTCCCCAGGGGAAGGAGTGTGAGGCGTTAGTTACGGCGCCGAGACCCTGGGTATAGCGGATCACAATAAAAGGGAATCCGACGAGAAGAATGAGCCCTGCGATGATATTAAACGGGGTAACGAGTTTCTTTATATATTCGGTCAAGGGCAGATCCATAAAAAACTTTTCTCTGCTCCAAGATTGGAGCGTCTCGATTTTTCTCACATATTCAGTCATAGATAGTCTCCTTTCTCTCTGGAGTTGTGGATTCAACTCCCGCGACCTGCTCCCGCCGTTTTGTAAAAGCGTAAAAGCTTGATAGGAGAGCTGGCCAAATGACAATCACGAGAGGAACCGTTGAGAGAAAACCCTTGGTAAGTTCGGGGTATGGAGTTATACCGAGGTCCATTCGAAAACCGAGCTGTTCAAATGGAACCTTTGAAAGATACATCCAGCCAGTTCCTCCAACTTCGTGTTCTCCGTAGATGTGGTGAACATATTCATCGGGATTACCATAAATACGCGTCCGGGCAATCTCCAGGAGCTTTCCCCTGGTTCCAAAGATAGTGGCCCCCGTGGGGCAGGCTTCAGCACAGGCAGGTTGTTCTCCCTTTTTAAGCCTTTCATAACAGAGGATACACTTTCTTATACGAGGATTATTGCTGTTGTATTCAAACTTGGGTATATCAAACGGGCATGCTATCATACAATACCGGCAACCTATACACTTGTTATCTTGCCATATAACCGGGCCTTCTTTCGTCTTTAACATTGCCTTAACCAAACAGGCGGATGCACACGCTGGCTGGTTGCAGTGCATGCATTGTCTTTTTACAAACACCGTCCCCTTCTCGGTTTCATATCGGTTGACCACCGACCATTCATTGATCCCCGTTTTCCTTTCCTTCTCGAAAACAGATTCATCATCAAAGGAAATCTTCGGCTCCGGTAATTTATTTGCCTCATTGCAGGCGATCTCACAGCCACGACACCCGACGCATAGAGTGGTATCCACCAGCATACCCACAAATTCTGGGGAAGTGGGATCCTGACCCAAGGCCTGGGCATTCCGAGAACCGCCAACCAGAACAGCGCTACCAGCCAAAGTGATTGTTTTCAGGAAGTTTCTTCTGTTTACCTTCATTTTCTAGTCTCCTTTTCCAAACCTCAGCCGGCTAGGAAAAATTTGCTAATTAACCCAGACCATTGCTCCTCATCTAATTTTATATATAAACACTTCTCCAGCTCGCCGCCATCGGTTACGGTAACCCCCATTTCAGCCTCCAGGATCTGATGGAGCCTATCTGCTTCCCCGGCTAACCAACTCTTGGCAGCATTGCCGTAAAGGAGCCTTTTCAGGCCGCCATTAGACGGCTGGATAATAAATACCCAACCATGACCGTAGGGGTCCTTGCTTATTAAAGATACATCCCGGATAAGTGCCTCATTCACCGCTACTACCATCCCATCTATCGGGGAGAGCATCTTGACCGACCTCTCCCCGCAGCGGAGATTCCAGGCACCTTCCCCGGCTCTAATTTTGGATCCTTTAGTAGGCATACTGATTCCATCAATACCTCCCACCAACCTCTGGGCAAAATCATCCAATCCGACCCTCACCCTATCTCCTTCAAGCCGTAGCCAGGTGTGGCCCCGATGGTAATAGAAGCCCCTCTTCAATAGGAACCCCTTTACCTTTTCCGCTCCCTTAGCAGCAGCCCTTATGGCCTTATAAATTGCCCGCACCGGAGCTATTAATCCCAGCACAAGATAATGGAAAAAGAGAAGTATATAACTCATTGCCAATCTCCTTTCTTTATTGGCTTGTTAATAAAAATGACCTAATTAAACGCAGCCATTGATTTTTGTCTAATTTAGCATAAAGCTCACCCACCAGGTCTCCACCATCGGTGATGATAACCCCTATGTCAGTCTCCAGGATCTGATGCAATTTATCTACTTCCCCCTCCAGCCAATTCCTCGCGGTCTTTCCAAAAAAGAACCTACTTAGTTTAGTATCATCAGATGGCCGGGCGATAAATAACCAACCCTGTCCGTAAGAGTCTCTGTTAAGTAATGTGGGATCAATAAGGACCTCTTCATTAACATCAACAACTGTGCCATTTATAGGTGAAACCATCTTGGCGGTTTTATTTCCACAGCGGAGCTCCCAGGCGAAATCCCATACCTGGACCTGGGAGCCTATGAGCGGCAATTTGACCTCTTTTATTTTACCCACCAGCCTTTGAGCAAAATCATCGAGCCCGATCCTGAAATTCTCCCCTTCCCTGCGCAGCCAGCTATGGCTCAAATGGTAATAAAAATCCTTTTTAAGAGCAAACCCTCTTACCCTCTCCCCGTCACCAGCCTCGGCAATAACCCCATAAATAGGGCAATCAGTATAAGATTCTTCCGTGCAGCGATTCGGGGTGTGGATTTTATCCGTGGGTATCATCTTCATAGAATATTCCTTACAAAATGCTACGGTTTTTTCCTCTAAAAAAGGGCATTTCTTATCTGTCATTGAACCTCCGGAGGTATTTTTGAGATAATATAAAGCAACCTTTGTGCCAGAAATGATAAAAATAAAAAAACCACCGTAAGGTGGCTTTTTTAAAGGGATTTTTTATTATTACTACTTTTTTATGTTTTTGACTGAATTGTTCAAAGTGTTGAGTATTTCATCATAAGTTATATCAATATTGAATACACCCTTTATTTTAGCAATTAATATAAGTAAAAAAATAAACACATTTGTAAAATTATTCAACACCTTCCCGTATTATCCCTCCTCCCTTTCAATCTTATATCTCTTAATCTTATTATACAGGGTCACCCGGTCTATCCCTAATACCTTTGCCGAGCCTTGGATATTCCAATTATTTTCACGAAGGACATCTAAAATATGTTTCCTCTCTGCTGACTTCAGAGACCTATCATTTGAAGAGTTCTTTAAATCCTTTTCAAAAGATAGGGATAGCTCCTTGGCCATAATTAAGTTTCCGCTGGTTACTACTACCGCTCTTTCTATTGCATTTTTCAATTCTCTAACATTCCCCGGCCAGCTATATTTTATTAGAATATCCATGGCCTCTTCTGATACCTTTTCTATTTTTTTGCCCATTTCTATGTTAAATTTCTCCAAAAAATGCTCGACCAGCAATGGAATATCCTCTTTTCTCTCCCTTAATGGGGGTAGCCATATAAGTATTACATTCAGGCGATAATAGAGGTCATCCCTAAATCTTCCCTCCTCCATAGCCTTTTTTAGGTCTTTATTAGTAGAAGCAATTATACGAACATCCACACTGATCAATTCTGTCCCTCCTACCCTTCTCAACTCCCTTTGCTCCAATACCCGCAGGAGGTCAAGCTGAAGCTTTGTACTTATGTCCCCAATCTCATCCAAAAATAGGGTCCCCCCATGGGCCATCTCAAACTTCCCCTTCTTAAGAGATTCTGCCCCGGTGAACGCACCTTTTTCGTGTCCAAATAGCTCACTTTCCAACAGGCTCTCGGTCAAGGCAGCACACGAAACCGCAACAAAAGGCTTTTCTCCTCTTGAACTCTCTCCGAGGAGGGCGCGCGCCAATAACTCCTTTCCCGTGCCACTTTCTCCCTGAATCAAAACGGTGGAGTTACTCTTGGCTACGGTTCTTACCAGCTCGAATATTTCCTGCATCTTGCAGCTTTTACTAATCATATCCTGGAGTTGGAACTGTTTTTTCAACTCCTTTCTGAGATAAGAAACCTCTTTTCGAAGCCTCTGCTCCACTATTATCTTTTTAATACTGATAGAGAGCTCCTCAGGATTGAATGGCTTGACCAGATAATCGTATGCTCCATCCTTCATAGCTTTTACTGCGGTATCCACAGTAGCATAGGCGGTTATTATAATAACCGGAATATCGGGCTTAAGTTTTTTAACTTCTTCCAGAACCTGTAATCCATCCATTCCCGGCATCTTGAGGTCTACCAGAAGAATATTCCAGTTTCCCTTTTTAACCTTTTCAATAGCGATAAATCCACTCTCCACCGCCACTACATCATACCCGTCCTCAAGCAGCCAGTTAGAGAGGGACTCCCTCACAATCTCTTCATCATCCACAACTAATATCCTTACCGTCTCTTTCATTTGTTAATCCCTATCCCGTTTTACGGAGTAAATATCCATTTAGATCATATTTATCCATAGATTTTACAGATTCCTCCAGCTTAATTCTTAATAACTTGGCACAGTCATTGCAAAATTTGCTGTCCTTGGAATCTATATCGGAAACATTATTGGAAAGATACATAACACATTGGCTCAAGGGGCAATGGGTAAGCCCAAATGTATGCCACAGCTCATGGAGAACCTCTTTAATTAATCGCTCCTGCATTAAACCATCATTAGCGGGAAGCCCATAAAATTCCTGGCAAAGGCGGGCCGTGGAGACCAGAAGAGCTTTCCCGCCCAATTGGGCCTCCCCAAACACGAAGGTAAGAACCGGGACATATAGGTCTACATCGGCGATCCCAATTATCTTGAATGCATCATCTGGAAGATTTTTAATCATCTCCTTCAATATCTTGGTAGAGTGATATTGCTTTCGAACAGGATCAATAGCATCTGAGGGCTCATTCATATTCGGGAGAACCCTAACGGGGAAACCTAAGTTCTGGGAAAGATACCCCTTGATCCATTCAACCGTTAGTTTTTTAATATTTCCAATGGGCTGGATATAAATATAACCGGACAATTTTTAAATTCCCTTCCTCAGGCAATGCCGACCTTTTCAGGTAATTTAATAATGACGGTAGTCCCTTCTCCCACCTTGCTTTTTATATCAATATCTCCATTGTGTCTATTTATAATCCCATAGACCACGGATAACCCCAATCCCGTGCCCTTCTCCTTAGTGGTGAAAAAAGGGTCAAATACCTTGGCGAGGTTCTCTTCTGATATTCCATCTCCGGTATCTACAAATATAATCTCTATTAACCCTTCCTTTTCTAAAAACTTAGTATCCACCGCCAAGCTCCCTCCATCCCTCATAGCTTCGCAGGCATTGAGAATAATATTTAAAAA
>SDBT01009163.1_pt1 | contig 16093 bp, 38 predicted proteins | sample 2277101 | NCBI WGS metagenome assembly SDBT01 (sample SAMN10404973, study PRJNA504765) | marine sediment metagenome | isolation source: marine sediment core GS10_PC15, 103 cmbsf | place: Arctic Ocean: Southern Knipovich Ridge | collected 2010 | reverse complement strand
TATATATTGTTTTTTCGCCCGCTTGTCGGTCATTTCTGTTTGTTAGTCCCTTTCAGAGCCGGCAAGTGGGCTTTTTTACCGAAAGGAGCACAACAATGAATCAAGAACAAAAACACTCAGACGATTATCACAAGCAACACAACACTGAAGAGCATCAAGCCAAAATCGGAAGTTGTATAGCTCAGCTACTCTTATTAAAGAGAACCAGCACTGGTCTCTTTAAGACATCTTGGGGCGTCAAATCAGATTTAGGACTATATCTCAGCGTTAAAAAGATTATTGACGAAGAACGCATAAATATCTGATTAACCCTATTCACTTGTAAAAGAGCTTTTTAAGCTGCTATTATTCAAACACCCTCCCGCAAGTCTTACAAGTTGGCCCCAAGGTTTCATATAAAAGCTTGTCGGCCTCTGACTCAGGTATTGCTACTCCTGTCTTGATAGGAGTCTGGCCAACGTCCTTAACTTTATTTACCTTCATTTCCGGCCTAATAACGTGGCTGTTCATTCCTAAAGTCTCTGGCGGGGAGTTGGTGGGCTTAGGATTAGTAACGCATTCTATCGTATGTATTGTAGGTTTACCCAGACAAGCACAATTTACTGGAGATTGCTCAGCTAAATATACTTTTCTTCGGATTTGCCCGTTAGGCATAATTTCTATCTCATTGGGCGTTCCTATCATTTTCTCTAACTCTTCGATTGTTGGCTTATAATCCAAAGTCTCAAGCTGTTTAGTATCGTACATTCTAGCTCCAGTTTCTATCCTCTTTTTCGTGCAATCCGCTGTCAAAGTATTCTGTTTGCACCTTAACGCACAAAACTTTCATTCGATCCTCGTGGCCTGGTACGTTGCAACTCATTGGCCTTATAGGACTTTTTACATCTACCCTTTCTTCATTCCGCCTGTTTCTTAGACCTTCCATTGTCATTTTTCTTCTCTTACCACCTTTTTAGTGATGCCAGTAAAATGGTCGGGTGGTTCATATTATGCCGTCAAACTAATCTTTTGGACGACCACAATAACAAGCTCTTTCAGGACGTAGAATTCCACACTCAGGACACTTCCAGCCACTTGCAACAATTCTGCCGTTTACTTTTATCTCCTCCCAATCCCAATTTACTTGCTTTCGACAACTATTTTTTTCCATTTTCACTTACACCCAGGATATGTTATATCGGTTAGAGGCGTTGGTGTCAGCCTTGTACGCTACGGCTTTCTATTTTAAGCCATTTCTATCTCTTGCTTTATATACCTATTTATATATTCTGCGAGTTCTTTGTATAATATAGGAAAACGCTCGCAGTTGGACATTTTTGAGCACCTTTTGCAATCGCCTATTTTCTTTTTACATTTCTTCGCTATTTTTTCCATTTTATTATACCGACTAACAAACGGGATAAAACCAGTTATTTCATTCTATTAGCCCTTGTATTACTTTAGAGAATAGGACAACCAAGCAAATTGTCTGCAAAATAGCAGTTTATCCCTTTTGCTACCCACAACGCCGGGGGTGAAAATGTGCGTTGCTGTCGGGGCGGGGTTTTGTCGTTGTCTGTCATCTCTCGGTCATTTTCGGATTTCTGTTTCATAATCCAGGCTTTCAATGCCAGTGCGTCATAACCTTTGCGGACTGTTTATAAAAAAAGCGGCCAGCCTATAGTTCAAGGTTATGACTATAAGCCAACCGCAGATAATCTCTTTTTTGGTTCTTTATTTATCGTATTGTCACGGATTACAGGTATGCTCCTGGGTGCAACAATACCCAGCCTTACCGTATCACCGCGTACATCGACAATCTTTACTTCAATCTCCTCACCAATAAAAATACTTTGCTCTAATTTCCTGCTCAATACTAACATATCGTGCCTCCCTGCAAAATACGGTTAATTCCTTGGTGCTGCCAGCAATAACAGCTTAACGCTACAAGCTCGCGTAGCCCATCGCCCATCTGTTACTGGTCGCGACTCCAGCAGCACCATCATTAAGTCAGGTAGTCCGAAGACTCCTGAGGCTCGATGGCCACAAGATTAAGTCATACACGGCTTATAGAAAGCAGGACTCATCAGAGCAACCTATCGAGGATGCAATTCATATCAAACCATAAAATACACAGCTTGTCAATAATAAAATTCTGGGAAAATCACTTTTTTTTGAATTTAATGAATAGCACAATCAGAACATTTATCAGCAAGATGGTGGCCTTGACAAATTTAAGTTATGCTGTTAGAATAGCCGATAGTAAAACAAAGGATAGAATTATGAAAGCTGGCAGGCACAATCAAACTAACCAAAAGCCCCAAAGTCTTAACCCCCGCTACATACGGACGGATGCTTGCCAGCATCAAGACTGCGGGGCTTATTTTTGAAAGGAAAGTAAAATGATTGATGTCACAGGAATTGATTTAGTGGAATTTGCCAAGAAAGTCTATGAGCTTTCAGTGCCACAGGGAATGGGATTTTTACATTTTACCCCTCATCCCTTAACTGACGAAGATGCAAGGCAATGTATTGATGATGGTAGGTCTGCTCTCAATATGGATTACGTTCACGGCCGAGCCTGCAAAATGCACGTTACACGGGAAAACGGCAAGTTAACGATTTCAGACACTTGGTATGACCACACAGACAGGATACACCAACAACTTCTTGAACATTTCAACATTGAAATATCCGCTGATGAAGAACACGGTTGCGCCTGTAATTGCATTGACTGTCAACACGCAAGAACACAGGCCTAACAGCCTACCCTACCGGTCAGACTCCTCCCTGGCCGGGATAGTATGCTGTTAAACTTAGGGCTTTAATTATGAAAGGATAGAAAAATGTTAAAAACGAGAATGGGAACAACAATTGAATTTATCAGACTTGACAAATGGGTTATTAAAATGGTCGTTTCAATACCACACACAAAAGGGCTGAAAGTCGTAGCTTCACCCATGTTCACTATTGACGATTTAAGAGCAGAGCTTGCTTTATTAGAACAAGCAGAACCACAGCTAGAAACAGGCCAATGCCCTCATGGAGTTAAATTTAATATACCTTGTCGAGAATGTGCTGAGCTATATGAAGAATCGCTTGGGCCAAGGCCAGAGTAATCCCTGAAAGGAGAAAGAAAATGCCAACAATAATATGTAGTTACTGTGAATATGTAGGAAGCGGAAAGTATTACAAAGACCAAATCGCCGATGTTGATAAACACGAAGAAACTTGCTCCGAAAAACCAAAAAAGAATTGCTGTCCTCATTGCAAAGCTCCTATTGACAAGATTTACGAATGTCATCCGTTCAGTAGTGATGCAGGGGCGTATTTTGTTTGTGATGTTTGTGGTGCTCGCTTTGAGCCTTACGAATATGAAGAATTGAAAACCTAAGTCTATTTGGTACTAACGCCTTGACTTCGTCCAGTACAGAGGACGTGGGGGCTTAGGAAGTAGCCAGAAAGGAGCTAATTATGAGAAAAGGCAGGAAATTAGGCGAATGTCCCAAATGCCACAAAAAGGGTTTGATAAGAAGTAATAGCTGGCATTTCATATTTGCCGATTGTCGATACTGCAAGCATCACGTCAAAGCTGGTTGGACTTGGGGCGTAACCGATTTAGATTGGAGACCAATTAAGGACCGTGAACAAGAAAGAAAAATCTTAGATAGCTTTTAGCCTGTAATGGCAGAAAGGTGGAAAAATGAGTGAACATACAAAAGGTGAATGGGAACTCGGCGAATTTAATTATCCTGATAATGGCTTTTTCGGTAGGTGTGAAATACGGCAGGATATGGGTATTCTGGCACACGTTTATTTGCCTGCCAAAAACAGAAGTGGCTACAAAGAAGGCCAAGCCAATGCCCAACTGATAGCCTCTGCCCCTACCCTCCTGAATTTATGTAAAGAATTTATGGAGATGGCTGATAATGGTTCAGCAGCTTTTGACGACCCTGAGCCCGGCTCTATTTATTTAAGGGCCGAAGCTGCCATAGCTAAATGTGAGGCTTAAGCCGAGAAAGGTGAATATTATGAGTATAGATATAAAACAAAAACGGAAAACGATAGAAGTCGCCGATTTAAGTCCTCAAGAAGAATGGTGGAAAAAAAACTTACTTGAAGCTTATACAGAGATTGGGAATCTCAAGCAGCAACGTGATGATTTACTGGAAACCTTGAAAAGAGCATATTTTCTATTGGAGAAGAACAAAATTAAAGACGTATATTTTGAAGCGTTACGGCTAAGGTTGGGAGATTTACTGCCAAGTCAAATCGTGGATGTAAAGAATCTTATAGCTGCCATAGCTAAGTGTGAGACTTAATACAACTTCTGTGATTCGTCAAAACAGGCTTTCATATATGTTTTCAGCACTTCTGGGTCATTGCAATCTTTAGGAGGGTGACAGCTTACTGATACTGTATCTCTTAATGCCTCAAGGTCTTTGATTCGCTGATTCAATACACATATTTTAATTGCTCGCCGACCACATTCAAGTTTAAGTTTTTTAATTCGTTCATTTTTCTTGCTAATTATGCCTAATAATTCAACTATTCTTTCCGCTTTAGTTTGAGTGAGCATATCATTAATCTTTCAGGGCTTGCTGGGCTATTGCAAAACACTTTTGTTGCTGAGTAGGCCATTTGCTTTTTTCAATATCGCCAGATTCCACTATAATTTCCTGCAAAGCTATTTTGTATCTTTCGTTTTCCATTTGAAGCTGACCGAAATAACATCCTTCATTACAACCAGCCTCGTCAGTTGAAAAACAAAGAGGACAACCGCCATTTTCGTAAAATTCTGTTGCTGATTTTCTCCAAGCATCAGAATCCTCAAGCTCTTTAATTATATCGCAAGCCGAATTGATTATACGCTCGTTATAAGTCAATGGCTCATCGTGTGTAACTCTCCACTTCTTTGTAAAATCGCTCATATTATTTTCCTTCCAGGGCTTTGTTGGGACAACAATGTGGACAAACTATTGGCTCATCGTCAACATACCAATAATGACTTGAACAATCATCGCACACAGCTTCTAATGAATGGCCTTTTAGATGTTCTAATAATCTCCTCCCAAGCTCTTTGTTCCGCTCTTTAAGGTCAAGGTTATCCAACACTAATTTTTCATATTCGATTTGAAGTGTGCCTTTTGCCATTATTTATCCTTCATAAGATACCATTCACATTCATCGCTGCTTATAGGGCAATACTCTGGTTCGCCTGCCCAAACTTCTAAAGTACAAGATACGTCAGTATTTTCAGCTTCACCACAAGCGTCACATTGCCATTTTGCCATATCATTTATCCTCAAATTTGAACTCCTGTATTTTCTTTACAAACTCTTTCTTGTGATACATTAGTTGGTAATAGGCATTTTCTGCTGCTTGCAAACGAGTCTCAAACCCCCCGTTAAATGCTATTCCCGATGATACTTCAGTTATTACCCATAAATTATCACTTCCTTGTACTCGGTGATGACATATAAATTTATATTTTCGGAAACCTTTGATTATCACTGAGTAGCCTTTTGTTTTTAGTTCTGGCAAGTTATTTTTACACCTAATCCTGACGTTAATCATATAAGGCTTTATTTCGATTTTTGGCATTATTTACCTTTGCTTTGAAAATCGTTGTTCTTTCACATCCTAAACAATCTACTTCATCGGGTTTTATTTTCTTGCGGGGCCGATACCAAGGACGCCCACACGCTGTTATGCAGAATACATCGTTGTATATGAGGACTGGATAATGCGTCTTCTTTTTTTCGCTCATATCATTTCCTCTTAATTTCCGGCCTCAATTCGTCTGGCCTGAATCCCATAATTTTATTCCTGCCTTTTTTACGGCGAACTATTATTCTGTGGTACATATTAAGGTTTGTTGTGCCAATTACAATCCCCTCTTGCCCTTTTAACCGGCCTTTTGAAATTGTGATTTTACCGCCTATTTGCATTGTTTATCCTTATCTGTATTCTCTTATCATTTCAACCAACCGTTTGTCGGTGATCTCAAGTGCGCCAAAACGCAATGCCTGCGCCCTCTTATTTTCAGTCAAATCATAATGGGGAATGGTATTTGTTTGAAACCAACTGCGCCTCAAACTTAACCTTATCGCAAATATATGCAACTCCCTCGTCGTATCGGCAACCAAATGACATGCCTTTGAGTATGGCCAGTTCTTATTTTTTATGACCAGCCGGATGTCATCTACATATACTCCCATCATCTTACTCCTAACTCATCTTTTAGTTTGTTCCGAACATCACTGATATGAACCTTAATAGATTCAACTGTCTTCATTTTGGGCAGGAATTTGGCAGGCATAGTGGAACGTTCTTCCGGCATATCAATATCCTCATATTTCCCGTCTCGCAGCCAGCGAAACGCATCCGGGACATACTTGCCCGGTCTCATAAATTTAACTGAATACATAGCCCACTTTTTCTGATATACAGTTAGCTTTCTCCACCATTGGAAGGCTTTGCGCTTGTTCTCCTTCCAGTAATGCTCGTACCCCCCGTCAGCCCTTGGCCGACCGGCTTCGTGGTATCGGCCCGGGAAGGCTTTCCAGAATAGCATAAATTCTTCTGTGTACGCTGTCGGGGGCTTGAAGGTCATTTTATCCCTTCTCGATCTTAAATTCAATTACCCAGAGCTTCACAATAGATGCTTCCAAGATTTACCATTAACAACAGCTTGTATGCTTCGAGGTTTCATATTCAACGCCAAAGCTGCATCGTCTTCGTTCCATAATCCTTTAGGAATAGCATATCGTAATAATAATACGATAGATTCAGTTAGCTTTGCCGAACCTTGTTTTTCCCCACAAGCAACCTTGCCGTGTCTGCGTTTATCAGCTTCATTTTGATAATATGTTCCCCATCGTAAATTGCCTGGGATATTGTTTAATTTATTGCCGTCCAAGTGTCTTGTACAATCACAATGGATTGGTTTATTGCCAAAGAAAGCACGGCAAATCAAAGCGTGCACTGATTGACTTTTCTTTTTTCCATCAAGAATTAAGGCTACAAAATAATAACCATTCGACCCTATTGCCTTCTTTAACTTGAAAGGATAAGGTTTCCTCGCATTATTCCTTGCTGCGGAATAACAATATATTTCACCGTCAGACCCCGCAACGTATTTACCATTTGTGTTATCAATTATTTTCAGCATAATCATTTTCCTTTAATATAACATTCCTTAGTTTTGTTTATGATATATTAAAGTGGCCTCTGTGTCAATCTTTCTTTTGGCACTTTTTGAAGTTTCTTATCCAGACCCATTTATTAAGAAATTCCTCTGGATTCTTTGGTCGGTTAATCTCAATAATTGTTCTGAAAAAATCTTCTCTTGTTTCAAATCCTTCGCAAATAATGTCCTTATCTGATATTTCTTTTAATATCTCCACTCTCAGCCCTGTTATCTCAAGAAAGATACGGGCAGCTTCTTTTTTCATGTGAATTGAAGGGATAATTTGTTTATCTTTACCTAAACTATACCAATTCCTATAATCCATAAACCAATCGTCCAATTCGTGCAAACCGTCTAAATGTGTATTGTCAGCACAATACAGAACATCAAAATATGGCGAACCCTTTTCTGTTTGGAGTAATAGACTTTCTCTCACCCAGAGCCTATCGCCGACTGCGCCATAAGGGCAATAAATCGTCTTTGTTCCACAATCGCCATGAATCACAAACTCTTCTGCTCCGTGAGGATTATTTTTGAAAGCCCTAAAACCACGATGCCATTCTTCGGGCAGTTTCGCAATCCTTCTGGTTTGTGTTTTTCGGTCATCGAGTACCGCCTTGACCATTTCTGTTGAAAATAGTATTGGATGTTCTTTCTTCATTACTGTCCTTTGAATAAGGCCATCAAGTGCTATTTTGCATACACAAGACAACCTCAAAATCTATTCTCGGCGAGCCTTTAGATTCGGCCAGCCGCCTGAAAAACGACTTTCTCTCTTTGCGTTTGACCTCAGTATCGCCGAATAACGTCTCCTGGCTCGTCTCTTTGACTAACATTGCGTGATGGATACAGACGGTCTTAAATCCCACAGACTCACATAGCCGCTGCCAGTCGCCGGGGAAGTCCACTATCTTCTTCTTGCGGACGAATGACTTGACTACCCATATTGCGTGGCCGCCCGGCTTTAGTATCTGATGGCATTGCTCTACTATTGTCTTGGCGGCTTGCCAGAAGGTGTCGCCTTGCTCCTCTGCAAGCTGTCCTTGTGTTTTTCCGTAGCCGGTTCCAACGGCCGCACGGGCCAAGGTTTTATTTGTCCCGCCCTCTTTTATTTTGGACCAGTCAATCCCATCGCCGTCTGTTTGGATACTTCCTTCATACGGTGGGCTACTTATCACGCAATCGACATCGCCGGACTTGAGATTGCCAAGATTGCCGAAAGACTTTCCATAGCCCGGGTCAATATTTCCTATTGATAGGTCTTGCTTTGGCCATTTGCCCGTTTTCTTAACAATTTCTCTCGTTTCTTTCGTTATACAATCGCCGCCACCTTGTATTGGTGTTTCTGCATACGGGGGGCTTGACAATACCATATCGACCTTGCCGGACTTCATTGCGCCAAGTTGGCCGGGGGTCTGACCTTGATGACTTGAATCATACGCCCTTTTGAATGCTTCTTTTACTCTACCTTCTTGAATTGTAGATCTCGATCTATCCCCTGCTTCTCCAAATGGTGGGCTACTCACAATACAGTCGGCCTTTTCTACTACCTCGCACAGTCGGCGGGAATCGCCCTGAAGGATAATCGGGAACGGATTGCCAAATTCCACCCAAGCGTCTTTGTGCAACTCAAAGTTCTGCTCTGCTAAGTCCACAAATTTCCGCTCCAACTCACAGCATACGCACTGATACCCCTCATAAGCCCCCAGGATGCCCGTAGAGCCGATACCGCCGAAGGGGTCAACTATAACGTCCCCTTCTTTGAGCCAGCCTTTGGCATGGGCTAATATCCGCTTCAAGAGGCCGTAGCTCATCTTCGCAGGGTGACTGAAAGCCTCTGGGACGATTAAATCCTTCCAGCCCTCATCGTAGCAATTATTCCATTTTGTTACCATATTTCTCTATCATTTTTCTTAGTCTCTAGCATCCGTGTCTCTCACCTTTGGAGGATACCAAAAACCACATTTAGGACATTTCTTGCCCACGACAGCTCTTGTTCCTGTCCAGCCACAATTACATTTTACTTTATATTTTGGTCGCCAATTCCTTCCCATTTGTGCCTCTCATACATCAAATAAGTGCTTAATTGGCCTGAATATATCCCGGTCAGCTTTCCAAATTATTCGTTTCAGGTATGGCTCCAACCTCTTTGCCCGGGCGTACTGGGGCTTGTCCCACTTGCTCGTACTGCCTAACCTTGCGAATATAAGGGTTAGCGGGTTTTTGTATTGCTCGGCAGCTAACCTCATCTTCGTATAATCCTTGGGCGTGAAAAAACCTTTAGTTTCTTCGAGTTCATATTTTCCTTCAGGTGTTAAGATTGTAAAATCCGGCAGATATAGTTTCTTGTTCTTGAATTTCTTTGTCTCAAGCTCAAGTAAACATTCCGGGTCCTCAAACCACCATTCGACTATAATGCCCTGCTCTTTACGCAGTTGACACCATACAGCCCACCTGTATTCGAGCTTTGAGCGGAAAGTACAGACCTTGCCGCCAACCTCTTGCGTTATTCGTTGTACGTGAGCAAATTCAGCCATTTGTCGCTTCCTTGCTTGTGCTAATATGCCAGCCACAATCGCCATCGGCGGGGCAATCTTTTGGCCCTGGACACGGTACTTTGTAGCCTGCCATACACTCAACAACATACAAACCACAAGGGATTAAATCGCCAACTTCGCAGCCACAATCTTCAAAGGTAAGGCCATCATAATTGTTATCTCGTAGCCATTTCTCTACTATCTGTTTGACTTCCATAATCATTCCCTTTTAAATACTATTTGGTTCTGGTATCGAGCAATGAAGATACCTTGCCGCCCATTCGATACTAACTGAAATTAGTTCCGAGGCTTCGGTCATAGTCATATCAGCCTTGCTCTTGACTTTGACTCCTTTGTACTTTTCCCAAATCTCTTTGAGCATTTCGACCACCATATCTTCGGTCAGGGGTATTTCCTTTGTCCCGCCAGCGACTTCAAATGTGACCGTACCGTTCCCGTCCTCAACCATCTGCTTAAAGCAGGTAGGTACTACAACGGCGTGGAAGTAACCGAGCTGCTCTAAGGTCTTGGACGGGCCTCTAATTTTGTGCAAAGTGAGGTAATATCTGCCATCTTTAAGCCCTTTGCAATAAGCTAAAAAGACCTTAAAGCTATTGTAAAAGAATAGGCCGTCTTTGATTTTGCCGTGGAACTCAGGGGTCATTTTTATCCTCAAAAGGGAATTGAGTCATCTTCTGGTGGTGGCGGGTCATCGCCTACGTAGTCTGGGTTAGCCTGGCCTTGGGCTGGCGGGTTATGAGGCTCTATGCCCGTGTAGCTATATTCAACTAATTCTGTGATATAGCTATATAATGGTGTCTGTCCATTTCCCAGCGATGCTGTTATGAAAGCCGTCCTTGCCATCCGGCGAGCCGTCTCCGGCGTTACAGGATAGGCATAGGTATCAGGCATATTCAAGGCTTGTGGCCGACTTGGGGGTGCTTGGGGTGCTTGAGGTACGTTTGGTGGCTGAGCAGGCTGCTGGGGCGCCTGAGGCGTAGCATAGGGAGCTGGTGGCGCATTAGCTGGAACTTGATTGACCATTGCCCTATCATTCCAAAAGCCGGAATAGCCTGTGTATGGCTGTCCTTGTTGGTTTTTACCTTGATAAGATGACAAGGAAAACTCCTGCCTCATATTAAGAAGTGCCGGAGTTGGCATAGTGCCGTAAATGCGAACAAGATGCTTTTCCCCGCTATCATCGGTTATCTGGCATTTACATACTTGTTTTTGGTTTTGAGTCAGGGCTACACCACCTACCTCGTTAAATATCCCAAACATAGTAATATTATTTCCGGTTGTTGGCGGGACATTGGCTTGTTTTACTTGTGCAAAGTTCATTGTTTCTCCTTAATAAATTATAGTAACGTGCGGGATTTTGTTTTCTTTAAGTACGTCCAGTAAATTTGTCGCGTCACCTTCGCTAAGACCGATTTCTCTGGTTAAGGTCCAATGTATATCGCCCTCAATGTTGGCCCGGTGCTCTGTATCAGCGATACGCGAAGCCTCTATTGCCTTTTCGGCTTCTATGTCAGCTAATCTTTCTTCCTCGGCTTCAGCTTCGGCCTTAGCTTCTAATACTGCCTCCAATCTTATCTTTTCGACAGCTTCCTCTGCGATACGCTTTTCCTCTTCGATTTTGGCTATCTTTTCCTGTTGCTCTTTTATAAGTTTCTCAGCCGCCTCAGCCGCTTCCCGTCTCACCTTTTCCTTGGCTTCATCTTTCTCCCTGGCTATCTTTTCCTCAGCCAATATAATCGCCCGCTCCCTGGCTTCGATTTCAGCTATTCTTCTGGCTTCGGCATCCGCATATTCTTGTTGTCTCACTAATGCCTCTGCGGTTTCTTTGGCCTCAATAGCCTCAAGCGGTTTCTGGTGAAAGTCAATCATCTTATCGACTTCACCGTTATACTCATTTTTCTTGGCATCCAATCTCCTGCCAAAGGCCAACGCTTCAGCCTTAGCCTCTTTGTGAATCTCGCTAACCTTAGTCTTGACCTTACGAAGATTAGCTATATGGCTTTTTACCTGCTTTACGCCTTCTTTGCTTTCGTAATCAAAATTAGAGGCTAACTCTTCATTTCTGACTTTGTAATCAGCGATAATTGCCGCTACTTCATCGAATACAACTAATTCACTCGACTTGGGTTCTACTAACTCAGCCATTGGATTTCCTTTCTATTTCTGCTTCTAATTTATCTTTAGCTTTAACATATACAGTTGAATTGTATTCTTCAAATCTTGTTACAATCCAAATCTTCTTATCGCTTAATAGGATTTCTGTGCCTATTTTGGGCGGAAGCTCATCATAGATTACTGTGCCTTCCGGCTCTGGAGCAAAATTGCCAAACTCACATATCGTCTAAAGACCGAATTTCATAGTTTCTCCGCTTCTTTCAGGGCTTGCTGAACATATTCCCATAAGTTATTTATCAATTTTGGCAAGTCTCTTATTCCCTCTTCGCTTTTTTGATTAGCCATTATCGCCAAACAATTATCAATATTTTCGATATGTTCCTTGATTTTCTCGTGGCAATTTATGGCCTGGAGAATATAATCGGCATTTTCATCATCTTTGTAATCGCAGAGATAATTCATTTTAGCATCTCGGATGATTTTCATCGGTTCATACTTCTCTGCCGGTAATTCAAAGGGACATTTCATAGTCATTCTCCTTCAAGGGCTCTTATAGCACACCAATCACAGTACGCCTTGTCCGTGCCTGAGCCCCAGATATAGTCTATCTTGCCGTGATATAGCCCCTGCTCTTTCAATCGCATTTGGGCTTCACCTATGTTCTGGACGTAGTTCGGGTCCTGGATGTAAATGATTCTCGGCCTCTTTTTTAATAGCTTGACGGTAAAGCCCAAAAGAGCTACCGTTACGAAAACTACAATTATGGTCTTGCCTGCTCTTGATAAATTATTCATTTCTGACCCTTTGCTTTATAAGCTATTGTTCTTATGCAATTTCCGCAATCTACATCTTTCCGCTTAAATGTACCTTGTTCTTTGACTCTGCCCCTGGTACACCGAGGAATGCGAGTATCGCAGGCTCGTTGGTGCAAGCCTTTCATAAAGCCTTCTTTGTAACTGATTAAAAAGTGCTTAGCCATTAGCCTTCATAGTCTCATTGTACTCTTGAATGGTTGATACTTCGCCATGACACATAGGACAGGATTCCCGACCACAATCAGGACATTCATCCGGTGTCCATATTGGTTCTTCACAGCTTAGGCATATAAATCCCGGGTCAGGCATTTTGCTCCAATAGTTTTTGGTGCTGGTGGATGATTTCAATATCAATGAGATTGTGATATATTGGCATATCCCACGCTGGCAGGCATTTAACACAATACGCCAATCGCTTTTCGCAGAAATATACCCTTCCTTCGTAACGTTTATCTGTGCCGAATTTCTTGTTTACACTGAATGCAATTTGGTCATTAGTGTATATCTCTTTGTCGTTCTTGTCCTTACGGCCGGTGGATTGCCCTACTGTTTCGGGGATGACTTCGTGATAGCCAGGCAGGTCGGATATATCATGCGCAAGCACTAATGCTGTACTTGTTACACCACAACAATCTATGATATAATGTTTTATTTTGTCCGGAGTTGACGGGTCTGTAAGTTGATACCACCCATACACCCACTCGCCTTTTTTGGTTAGTCCTCTATATGGTCTCATAAGTAATCCCTTCTCAATTTCAGGTAAGCCTGTAAGTCTGTGCGATTACCGGTACGGGCACATCTTTGGGCTGCCTTCTCAATCTCGTCTTTTTTTGATTGGCCCGCAAATTCGATAATCTTTAAGGCAAACTCTAATGTGATATTTTCAAAAGTTATGTTCATTTCTGGCCTTTCAGGGCTTGCCAACAGGAAGGACAGTAGGCCTTGTAGCCTTTGAAGTGCCATCCTGTAATGCACGATTTATATTCCGCAATAGTCTTAGCAGGAGAATCCCCCGATGAGGCTTCTTCGTTAATATGCTCACAGGAATCTGTATTGCCATCGCAATAAAGATATACAACTTTAGAAAATCCCATAATTTATTCTCCTTTTAAGTCAGCGGCGGCTTTGCCCCTCCTTGGGCTTTACGAAAATTCAAATTGTCGGACGATAAGCTATATCCTTACCATCATTTTTGGCATCCTTTTTCTTTTGCCGGTGCCGCCGCATTTTTCTTGATAGTGCGTTCGCATATTGCTATTGCCCAAGGTATTTTGCTTGCATCCATTGTTTCAACGTCTCCGTAAATTCGAGCAAATTTCCTCTTGTTGCCATCATTACATTGAGCCAATAATTCTTTGAGTTGCGGTCGCATATATTTGTCATAAACATCCTTTTCTACTTTGTCCATTTTCTCCTTTCAAAGAGTCCTCGGCAAGGCCTCCCTGCCCTGCCGGAAAACTCTACTATTTTCGTTCCAAGGTTGTTGGCCGAGTTACCTGGTGGATGTCGGATTGTATCCCTGCCATAGTGCCACAGCCAGAGGATACGATACTCAAGAGCACCAAGATACTGACCACAATCAATGCTATCTTGACCTTACGATACATCTGCGCCTCCAAGCCATCTATGGCCTTCTGGAACGCTGCCCTGTCCTTATTGTCAATACTGAAGACCTTGGCATTAAACAATAAGTCCCTTCGCTCTTTTAGTTCTGTGTACTTACTCATTTTGTGCCTTTCCTCTTTTCTCCGCTCGCTGGGTTAATCAATTTGCACTCAAAGCTGTGTTCTGTTTTGCACGCTTCGCAAATTAGCATTGATGTCCATTATTCGTTCTGTCATTTCCATCAATCTGGTTTCTAAAGAAGTTTGGCCTTTAGAATTAGGCGCATCACATTCGCTTGTCGCTTTTTCGTCTGATGCGCCTAATACGCTTGCCAAAAGCGATTCAAATTTGACTACAGTTTCTTGTACCGCACTGATTTCATCGCCCAATCTACTAAGTGCAATTCCGATTGACGATTCTTTACTTGCTCCATTACATTCTGTTTGCATTTTCGTTTCCTTTCTATAAGTTTATGATTGCAATGCCAGCCTCTCACTGGCTCGATTCTCTAAGGTTTGTTATCAGGTGAGGGATGGGCAAGTAAATATCTCGCATGTTTAAGACCGAAATTGAATAAGCCAGCAAAGACATTTCCTATGCACCACCCCTACCTGAAAAATGACTTGCTATTAATTTTTCAAAGAACTATTTCGTTACTTCTTCTTTCTCGGCTTTGTCGATAGCAGCTTCTAACATTGCGATTGCGTGGGTTGTTTGCCCTATGCCTTTTGATAATAAAATATGAGAATAGCCACACGCTTCCAGTAAATCTTTTTTTGTGGATGCTGCTCTGTCGAGACGCTTACAGGCTTCCTTGCCATACGTTTGCAAACGGCCAATTTTATTATCAGACAAATGCTCTTCTGATAGTTTTATGAGTTCATGGAATTTCTTTGTAAAGTCCGCTGCTGGCTGCTGCTTTAAGAGGGTAACGGCTTGGGCGTTATTGGAACTGAGCTTTTCTAAATCATCGGGCATTGGTATCTCTTTTTCGTCATAAATTGCTCTGAGTATATGACTGTTTTCTTCCAGCAATTCTATTGCCTTTTGATACATTTCTCATTTACTCCGTTGAAGTTTTCTGTTTTCACTCAATACCGTTTTGACAACAGACTTAATATCTACACAAGCGGCAAATTGAAAAGGCTGGTCTTTTAATGCGTTGGCCATTGGATTATTGAAACACTTTTGTCCGCCACCAAATGAGCGAAACTTCTTTCCTATAATTTGGGTTATTTTGTCTAATTTTCTCATTCCATTTACTCCTTTTAATAAGCCATAGGGGGGATTTTATGGTATTGTTTTTTAGCACACAAATACGCATTACGAGCTTCTTTAGCTGTCCCAAAGCCCCCCAAGTATATCGACTTGCCATTTAATTTTATAAATGCCTCAAATTTCTTACGCAATTTATTCCAATAATAACCTTTTGGATTTTCTTGGTTCCATTGATTTTGTTGAATTGTAACAATTCGCAAATTTAATATGCGATTATCAAGGGTCTTGTGATTTATATGGTCGGATTGACGTTTATCACCATATTCTAATCCGAGAATTTCACGAGCCATAGAAATAGTATGGGATTTTGTTTGTCTTAAAGTATAGAATCTCTGCCTATTTATACACCAATGAGCATACCATTTCCATTGATTTAACCATTCGTATTTATCGGCATCAACAATGGTGTACTTGCTTTGAGTTAAAGAAATAATACGTGCCGGAGAAGCAGTTGGTGGCTGACACGAGGATTCCGGAGAATCTTTCCGGCACGTATTTATTACGCGATTAGTTATGGGTTTGAAAGTTTTCCGAGTAGTCTTTGTATCAGC
>SDBT01009161.1_pt1 | contig 16095 bp, 12 predicted proteins | sample 2277101 | NCBI WGS metagenome assembly SDBT01 (sample SAMN10404973, study PRJNA504765) | marine sediment metagenome | isolation source: marine sediment core GS10_PC15, 103 cmbsf | place: Arctic Ocean: Southern Knipovich Ridge | collected 2010 | reverse complement strand
GGTTGAGACGAAAATAATTACCACTGAGAATCCCGTGGAGTACGATATTGACGGTCTCATCCAGGTACAGATTAATCCAGACATCGGCCTGACGTTTGCTCGGTGTCTTCGCTCGATTTTACGCCAGGACCCGGATATTGTTATGGTGGGTGAGATTCGTGACCTCGAGACGGGCCAGATAGCTATTCAGGCATCACTGACTGGGCACTTAGTGTTCTCAACGCTTCACACGAACGATGCACCGAGTACGATTGCGCGAATCCTTGATTTGGGGCTTGAGCCGTTTCTTGTAACCGCAACTTTGGAGGGAATTATAGCGCAACGACTGGTAAGGAAAATTTGCCGCAACTGCAAGAAGCAGTTTGAGCCGAGTGAGGATGCGTTGTTGGAGGTGAACCTTAAGCCCGAAGATGTAAGCGGCAAAAAGTTCTACTATGGCAAGGGTTGTGAGCAGTGCAATAACACGGGGTACCGGGGGCGTGCGGGTATTTTCGAGATTATGATTTTTAACGATGAATTGCGAGACCTGGTGATGAAGCGGAGTTCAACCAACTTGTTGCGCGCCGCCGCACGTCGAAACGGGATGAGACTGCTCAGAGACAACGGGTTGAAGCTCATTTATGACGGGATAACGACAATTGAAGAAGTGGCGAGAGAGACGATGGCGGCGGAGGAATAATGAGATCGTTAGATGATAGCATGTTTTTGCAATTGGGAGGTGTTTTGAGATGCCGATATTCAAGTACGAAGCGTTAGATGCGCGGGGCAAGGAGGTAAAAGCCGAGATAGAAGCCCTTAGCAATAAGGAAGCGATAAGCAAGATACGCAAGAAGGGTCTTATCCCGACGAAGGTTCGTTCAAAGGGTGGGGCAAGAAAGGCTCGTGCTGCTGCGGCACCGAAGCGTCGCCGTGGTGCAGGGGGCAGGGTGGGGACGAAACATGTGGTACTGTTTGCCCGTCAGCTCTCAACGCTGCAGGATGCCGGCCTTGCGATATTGCGGTCGCTCAGGATTCTTGAGCAGCAGCAAAAGGGCGGGAGAATGAAAAAAATTATTGGCTATGTTGCCGACGATATCGAGGGAGGGGCGACGCTGTCGGAGGCACTTGGCAAGTATCCGAAATGTTTCACCAGGTTGTTTGTAAACATGATAGCGGCGGGTGAAGTCGGCGGTGTGCTGGATATTATTCTGATGCGTCTGGCTGACTTCCTTGAAAAGGCGGAGCGGCTTAAAAAGAATGTCCAAAAGGCGATGGTGTATCCCGTAGTTGTGATGGTGATCGCCGGCAGCATTGTGCTGTTTTTGATGCTGAAGATAATTCCGGTCTTTTCGACGGTGCTGATGGACATGTCGGACGGAGCGGCAGAATTGCCTCCGCTTACCCAGGTGCTGATGAATATAAGTGCATGGCTCCTTGGACGCGCAGGTTTTAACGCCCTGATGGTTGTTTTATTTCCCTTTGTGGTTATCGCCGTTCTGAAGTTTATAAGACAGTTTCGCGTCGGAAGGCTTATTCTTGACGTAATCAAGCTAAAGATGCCGGTTATCGGCCAGCTCTCTTATAAGATATCCGTCGCGCGATGGACAAGAACATTAGGCACACTTATCAGCGCAGGCGTGCCGATTCTGGAGGCGCTGAATATTACGCGTGATACGGCGGGAAATGAAGTTTACGCGCGGACGCTCAATAAAGTCCACCATGCCATCAGGCAGGGCGACACTTTTGCAAATCCTCTGAGGCAGTCGAAAACGGTTGATTCTATGGTCGTCAACATGATTGACGTCGGCGAGGAGACAGGCGACATGGACAAGATGCTCGAAAAGATTGCCAACAACTATGACGAGGAGACAGATGTCCTCGTGGGGTCGCTGATGAGCCTGCTTGAGCCGATTATGGTCGTGTTGCTTGGTTTAATTGTCGGCACGATTGTAATAGCGATGTTTTTGCCGATGGTGAAGATGATTACGGTTATGATGTAGTTTTGAATTTTTGGTCCGACTGTGTAGCGGATTGGTTGGAATATTAAAGCTAAATAATGGTTGTCAAATTTGGAAAGGATTATGTGATGAAGGCGGACAAAGGCAAATTGAATAAATGTGCAGGATTTACGATTGTTGAGCTGTTGACGGTGATGGGGGTAATTGCAATTTTGATTGGGCTTCTGGTGCCGGCGCTCAATCTTGTGAAAGACTACACAAAGGAGCTTGAGCAGAAGGCCCAGTTTCACAGTATCGAGGCGGCCCTTGGCATGTTCAGTGCTGAAGACCGCTACGGAAGGTATCCCGAGTCGAACGACAATAGTGAAGACCCTTTGGCGTTGACATTGGTAGAACATGAGTGGGATCCAAGCCCCTATTGTGGAGCAAACAAGTTAGCTGAGGCACTGGTAGGATGGGATTTGTTGGGGTACCATCCCAACTCGGATTTCAGGTCGGACGGCGGTTTTCGGCATCCCGACTCAACTGGTTTGTTGATGGATGCTGTGTATGGGGCTTATCATCCGAACACTGATTATGAGTTGAATGATGCGGGTGGTAATCCTTTATATGCTGAGACGCCAGCGGAAAATGTAAAGGCGAGATGGGGGCCGTTTGTAGAGCTTGAAAACGCCAATGCTTACAGGCTGGACGATGTGTATGACCCAGACTCACTTCTCCTTGGTAATTTTGACGAGTTCGTGCCGAATCTGCTTCTTTGCGATGTCTTCGCAAAGAAGCGCCATGCCGGCAAGAAGACCGGTATGCCGATACTCTACTACAAGGCCCGTACGCAGTTCACACAGCAGGACTGGGTGCAAACTACGGCCATGGACATATTTATCCAGGATGACATCTATTACTATATCGATAACTACAATCTGTTAGCTCTTAAATCTCCAGAAAATATAAACAATCTGCACCCTTTGGCAAATAGTCTTCCGGGTGATGGTGGTGATCTTACGCTTGGAACGCCAGATGCTCTGAGTGAGGATGATTGGAAGGATTTCGAGAGGATGATATTGAATCCGCAGGTTACCGCGATCAAGAGGCCTTACAGGGCCGGCTCCTACATCCTGATTTCCGCAGGCAAGGATGGTTTATATGGCACGCCGGATGATATATTCAACTTTGATAAAGAATAAAGTTAGTTCATAGTTCGTAGTGCGTAGTTTGCAGTGCGAGTATTTGTTGGCTTCGGTGGAAGGATGAACCGGCAAGTTGGCGAGTGTAGCGTATGGATGCCCTTGCCCGAACTCGTGTGTGGGGTGGCTTGGATATGAGAAGTTGCCAGAAATACAGAGGTTTTTCGACGCTTGAGGTCCTGGCCGCTGTCACAATAGTGATAATCCTGGCGATGATTGTTCTCGGCGTGGGCAAACGTCTGCAAACCCAGGCCGACGAAAGACTTGCCAAAAGCACGATCCAGATACTCGTAACGGCAATAGGTCAGTATCACGAGTTTTGGGATGAATTCCCCGACCCTGATAACGACCCGTGCCTTTCGTACGCGGAAAATCTTTACAGTCAGCTTTATTCGACGCCGGTTTCGAAGAGCTTGTGCGAGCAGATAGATGTTACTCAGATTGGTGATACGAGCGACCCGACAAACGATGACCTTGAGTTTCTGGACCCGTGGGGCCGGCCGCTGGATTACAGATATAGCCCCGGCGACAGTTTCCCCGTGATTGTATCCGACGGGCCGGATAGTGACCCCTGTACGCAGGCGGACAATATCAGCAGCAGAGATATTTAGTTTTGAGTTTAGAAGGTTGCGGCTTTGTTAAAAGAGACACGAAAATCGAGGAATATGAAAATGGGACAAAGCACAAGGCGATTTTTGGGTGAGTCGGGATTTTCGTTAATCGAGTTGCTGGTTGTAATCAGCATTATTGTGATGCTGATAGCGATGCTTTCCACCGGCATCCAGTCGGTCAAGAAGCACGCGACCAATCTCCGGCAGAAAGCCAACTTTCACGCTATCGAAGTGGGCCTGGAGTTGTTTCAAAAGGATTATGACGACTATCCACCTTCCGAGATGATTGATGAAAAGTCGGATGGTTCACCCGGTCCTGAAGTTTGCGGCGCCCAGCACCTTGCCGAGGCTCTCGTAGGCCGGGACATGAAAGGATTTGACCCTGAGTCCAACTGGTATGCTCCCGAGGAGGACGAGACCATATACGCAAGCGAAGACAAAAACTCTGAGGTCGAAGATATTGCGGCCAGCAGAGCTCGCAGATGGAAACTTTTCATCGAGCTTAAGAAAATGGGCGCCTTCGTCATGCACGATTTTTTCGGCGATACTTACTCAGGAGGGGTAGGAGAGGTTTACTCGACCGATGATTATACCGAAATCGAAAGTTTTCGGGCGCCGGTCATTACCGACATATTTCGACAAAAGAAGATAACAAGGCCGAATCCCCCCTATGAAGGCAGGTCTGAGTGGGTCGGTTCCCCGATTCTGTATTACAAGGCCAACAGCTCATCAAGACTTTTCAAAAAGCTCCCTGAGTCGACAGACGGCCCCGATGAATTCGCCGGCTGGATTTATAATTACGAAGACAACCGGGCAATTATTAACCTCGGCACAATCAAGGATCCGACTGTGATGCACCATTTTAACGAAGGGTACACTTATACAGAAGATACCCAGCAAAGGGACGGCATAGATCTGTTCTATAAGACCATAACCAATCCGAAAGTGAATTATGATAAGCCGTTTAACTCCGCGACCTTTATTCTGATTTCCGCCGGCTACGATGGAATATACGGCACATCCGACGATATCACCAACTTTGATTATTAACGCAATTGCCTGGCCGCGGCCAAAGAGTTGTTGCCCTGTCATTCCCGCGAAAGCGCCGAATCCAGGAATAAAAAGTAAAGGAGATGTCATCCTGTCATTCCGGGCTTGACCCGGAATCCAGGAATTAAACGTAAAGGAGATGATAAAATGAAGATAATCGCAAAACATTATTCTCGCACGTGCGGCTTTACCGTGGTCGAGATGCTCGTTGCTGTCGCAATAATTTTGGTCCTTATCAGTTTGATAATACCGGCGCTGAACATGGTGAAAGAATCCGCTGATATGGCCAGGCAGCGGGCCCAGTTTCACAGTATCGATATCGCCCTTGAGGCCTTCAGGGCCGACGACGGCGATTATCCACCCTCTGATGATGCCGGAGGAAACGATGATGCTTACCCCGGCGCCATGAAACTTGCAGAGGCTATTATAGGTCTGGATGGTTTTGGTTTTCATCCGAGGTCCGAGTATACAAATACAGGCCGGTTAGATACGAATGGAGATGGAGACTATGATGATAATGATGATGAAGCGCTCTATTTGCCGGACTTTGAAACTTATATTACCGACGTGTTGAATCTGACTGCTGACGAAGAAGAAGCGAAGAGGAAGGAGAACATGGCCATCCGCAGGGGGCCTTATCTTGAACTGGAAACCGCCAACGCAGTCAGGCTTCGGGATATATACGACCTGGATAACGAGCCTTCACCCCCCGGGACTATGGGATTGGTCGGTAAAAGGTTCGTCCTTTCTGATATGTTCAGGCTTGTAAAAAACAACGCCACCGGCAAGAGGACCGGTATGCCGATTCTTTATTACAGGGCCAATACTTCAAACTTCTATCATGGCCCGGGGGGCATATATGATGTGCGTGACAATCGGAGAATTGTCAATCTGGAAACGTTATGGGAGGTGTCGGTTAAGCATCCCATGCGTCGTTTTAGTGACGGTGGTAACCCCGGGCTTTTTTATACGAACACGACGAATCCTAATTTTCCCGACCCGGCTCGCCCTTACCGGGCGGATTCGTACATATTGCTTTCAGCAGGACCCGATGGCCTGTACGGAACGTCCGATGACGTCTTCAACTTTAACAAGGGCGAGTAGCAGTAGTTTTTAGTTTTAAGTTACACAAGATGAGAAGTAATAAGACAAAAACCGGTTTTACACTTGTCGAGCTTTTGACCGTCGTTGCGGTCATACTTCTGCTGGCCGTCATCGGTCTGCCCGCAGCCAAAAAAGTCTTAAACTCATTCGAGTCCTCCCTGAGCGTAAGGTACCTTATAAGTGCGGCCCTTGCAAACGCCCGCGCAATCGCCGCCAGAGAGCAGGCCTACGCAGGCCTCCGCTTCCAGCAGGACCTCGACGGAAACCAGTACATGATTTTTATTGTTAATGACCCGGATGTAAGACCCGGATTTGCAGGTAATCTTGGCTGCCGTGCGGTCACCGGATATAAACCCATGAAACTGCCGCAAACGGTCGGTGTAATGGATTTGAAGATAAAGCTGGATTACGGGATACTCCGTCCAGAAGACTTGGACATTGAAGTTGAAGGAGACGATGCCGCCAGTAATGAGCATATCAATCAGCCGGAAGAACTTACAGATACAACTACCTTTTCAATACTTTTTTCGCCAGCGGGTAAATTGGTGCTTCATACACTGAAAGTTGGTCGCAGTAACATTGGTGCGGACATTTTTAACAGTAGAACTAATGTTGAAAATGGAATCGGGATGTTTATTGTGGATAGAAACAGAAGGTCTGATGAAGGCCTGCAAATAGAGCTAAGCAGGAATAATTTTATTATTTATGACAAAAGGGCCCTCGATGCGGTCAATGAAGCTTTGAGGTGGACGGACTATCTGCAGCATCTCGAAGTTATTTATATAAGCCCCTATACAGGCCAAATTATCAACAAATAAGTTCTAAGGTATGAATAATAAAAAGCAGTGTTAATATTGTCATCCCCGCGAAAGCGGGGACCCAGGAAATTCTAAACAGTGTTAATCGGTGTTTATCCTGAGCAAAGTCGAAGGGTTCATCCGTGTCTGAAAAATAATAGTTCGTAGGGTGGGCCTGTGGCCCACGAGGTTTTTGTGATGTCGAATAGCTTGCGAAATAATGGTTTTTCTCTTACCGAGGTCTTGATGGCCGCCGGGATTCTCGCGATAGGTTTTGCGTTTATCGCCGGCATGTTCCCCGTCGGCGTCAAACTCACCGCTATTGCGACCGAGCAGACAATCGCACCGATCGTCACCGACGAGGCAACAGCGAAGATAAGGTTATACGGCGAAATATACAACGCCTCGCCCACCGATCCGAATAGTCTGATATACAAATTGGCAATAGCTGCGGGCCTTGGCAACGGATATGTTGATTTTGCGGATGCTTTGCTGAGTATTCCGCGCGGTGAATTTGATGAAATCGATGAATTCGCCTATCCATCCACAGATATAAGTCCGCAGCTAAAGAAATATCACTGGTCGGCGCTCTGCGGCCTGCTCCCCGATGGCAATATTCATGTAACCATATTTGTCAGCAGAAAGACCGGAGCGGGAGCAAGGTATCGTACTACAAATAACATCAGTTATGCTTTACCCGGCTATGGTCGGGAAGATGCAGATGAATTTGGCGATTGGCCTGTGCCGGTCAAAGTGCTTGTTACAGCCTCTGGTGTTTTGGGTGAAGAAAAATTGCTTAGGATTGACCCGGCGCATGATAAAACACTTATCAATGCGGGCAGCACGATTGTGGACGATGCGACGGGTCAGATTTATCGTGTGTTGGAAAGAGACGCAAATATCTCTAACGAGATTAGGCTCGACCGGGATTGGAGAAACTGGGTGGTACCGAGCGGTGATTTTGTCTGGGTTGTTCCGCCCGCCGAAGGTAGCGGCAGGAATCCGTGCATAGGTGTTTATCAAACGGTGATTGGTTTTTAATTCGGCACGAGCGGTCCTGTGGCCGCGGCCACCGCGAAGAGAATAAATAAAAATAAATCTCAGCGTTCTCTGCGGCCTCTGCGGTGAGTAGATTGATAAGAATAAATAAAAATAAATCTCAGCGTTTTCTGCGGCCTCTGCGGTGAGTAGATTGATAAGGTTAATGGTCTTGAAATGAGAAAAGCATTTACAATAGTTGAGCTTTTGGTGGCGATGGGGCTTTTTGGCATGCTTTTAGCGGCCTCCGGCGTCATCTTTGCCACCGCTGTCAACGCCCATCGCACTGCCGAAGCCACCACAGAGATATCCCAAAAACTCGCCGCTATCACCGACCAGCTTAACGCCGACTTCAGAGGACTCAGAAAGGAAGGTGAAATATTCGTGGTCTGGGTAGCCAGACCGGTGGACATTGACGGCAAGGTCGTCGATTATGATTCGCCTGATATTGCCGGATTCCAAAGATTTGACAGGATAATGTTCTTTGCTGATGGGGATTTCCAGTCGTACAGACAATTGTTTGTTAGGACGCCGAGCGGTCCGCGTTCAACGGTTCTGACAGGCAACCTTGCCAGAATCTGCTACATGCTCGCGCGGGATGGTAGTGATGCTGAGGCCGAACAGCAAAAGCCCCCAGCACGAATACTTTCCAGAACTCAGCACATATTTACATCTGAGATTATTGTGGACCCGTGTGATGTTACTTTGCCTTTCCCTGATATCGTGTCGTTTGATCCATGCGATTTTGCACTGGACAACTTCATTTTCGAGTATGACAACACGACCACCCTGCAGGGGTGGAAAAACATAGATCTCGGTGACAAGGCTGATATGCTGTCAATAATCACCGGCGTCAAAGTCTTGACCAGCGTTATTGATGACGGGGGCCCGCAGGTATCTCCCAGCGAACCGGATACGATCCATATGCTCTTGTGCCAGGGTGTCGGCCAATTCTCCGTACAGGGTTGGTATGAGCTGCAGCAGCGGTGGGTCCCGGAATTGATTTGGGATGAGGATGGCCAAATTCTCGAATCGGACTTTTTCGTTGACGTTGTTCCTACCAGGATTCATGAAACTAAACTTCAGGGCGTGCTGTATTCTCCACCTTTTGGCTTCGTGGACATGCGTTTTAATGATGAAGGTGGTTCAATACCGCCGTTTCTGGATCCATTTATGAATGAGGCGAATTTCAATTTTATTCCCGGCCTTGGACGTGCGTTTAAGTTTACATTTACCCTCTACGATTCGAAGGGCGTATTCCCCGAGGGCAAAACATTTACCCATATTGTTTATTTGGATGATTAGATGGTTAGAAAGTTAGAGAAAAAATCCAGGCCTGTCGCCCCCCATGCCGGCTCGGCACTTGTCCTGGTAATAGTGATAACGGTGCTGCTGGCTACCGTCGGCGTGATGTTCGTCGTTATGGCGCGCCTCAGCCAGTCTGCAACCTCCGCCATATCCGACAATCGCGAACTCTCGGCAGCCGTCGATGTAGTAGTCAACCGCATTCAGACCGTATTGGTGGACGACCTCTTCGGCGCCGACGATAGAATGTTCAACGGCCCGGGCGACAGCAACAGTGTCGCTTTCGGCGATGAGGATGAATATTACGACTATCCCGGCCCGGATGACCCATGGCTCGCGAATTTGGAGCCTTATGAATTTGCCCCCGGCGACTATTACTGGCCGCACATCAGCGACATTTATGGAATTATGGGTATCTTCGGATGGTATGTGCCCGCTGACATTGCTGTTGAGCCCCCGGATGTTAATGATTTGCTGTTTGAAGGAGTACTCGCTGACGCTGATGGTGACGGAGTTACTGACAGCAGGTGGGTTAGCCTGCCTGTAACCAGCAGCAAGGGCAGGCCCATTTTCGCCGCAGTCAGGATAATCGACAACTGCGGAATGATAAATATCAATACCGCCTATCGCGACCCTACAGACCCATGCGATCTGAGTGCTGAATGGGATGGGTCGCTTTTGACACATATCAACCTGGATACAGACAGAAACGTTCACGACCCGTGCGGCATCTATTACGGTTTTTTGTCATATACAGATCGTAACCTTTTACCTCCAAGCGTCCCGTTGAGCACTTTGGATCTGCACTGGGCCAGATGTGGAGGAGTATTGGTGTCCGACCAGGACTATCACAACGATGTGGCCCGGCGCCTGTTAAATCCGGAGTTTGGCTATGTGCCGTTTGACATTGGCGATGAACTGGAGTTTAGAAATAGATTCTTTTTGTTCTCACCGGTGCTGACCAGAAGCGGCACTGTTTGGCCTGTGACCTTTAATCCCGATGACGGACTCGTGGGTGTTCATATACCATACGATGACCCTGCCAATCTTCCAAACTGGTTTGATAAAGCAACTTCTCCTGAAATATCGACAGATCCCTGTAATCCTCGCCGCATTTGCAATCGTCGTCACATAACTACGACCTATAGTTTTGATAGAACTGTCCGGCCTTACGATGATACGCCGCTGCCGGGTGACATGCTGCCCACTTCCGGTCAGAGGAAGTTTGGCATACAGCTTCCGCCCAACATTGAGGATGGCACGGCCCTTCAGACGGTAAAAGACCAATATATCAGGCGATTGGCGGGAGCTATATATCGTGGCCTGCCGGGCGATACTGAGATAGCCAGCAGATTTGGTCAAGACTATACGCGAGAAAAGCTTAGCTGGCAGTTTGCAGTTAATCTGATTGATTATCAGGATGATGATCGTGTCATCGGTAATCCGGACGATGATGAGCCGACCTATTATGCTCTTGATGATGGCAGTGGACTGGAATTCTGGGGTGTCGAAAATGTCGAGTGCATAAAAGACGATACTATCTTCATTTCAGAAGTGGCTTATGTTAATGTCACCACTGCTCCACCACCTCTTAATAGTTATTATGCGATAGAGCTGTTTAATCCACATACAACAAGAGCAAAAATTTTGTCGGCTGAAGATTATGTAGTGGTGGTAAACGGCGGCTCAGGCATCTCATTAGCAAATGCTTTTGCAAATTCTGGCCAAGGAAACTTATTTGATGTTGATAAAGCTGTTGTTTTAACTAATGACAGCGCTAATGTTGTTTCCGCTTTTAGCGGAAGTATAGACCCTTTTGCCACGATAATCCAAGTTAACGGCTTAAGCTTTGACGAGGGTGATGAAATAGTAGTTTATAAAGAGGATTGGCCTACGTCGGGTGCGGATATGCCTGTTGACAGTATTACTGTTCCTCCGGGCGTTGTAGATTTAGATGGTGTGATACATACTGCAGAAAGAAATGAGACGTTAGGGCCGGTGTCGGACAATCTGCTGTGGACTGATTTTCAGATTGGTGCCGGTGAGCTTGGAACTGTAACCGGCTTAGCAGAATCGGATCCGAATATGCATGTGCAGCTTGCGGTAACTAATGAACCATTGCACACAATCGGGGAAATAGAGAATGTCTTCGCTGTCGGCTATGACCCTAATGACCATACTTTGATTGGAAGCATTGAGGAGGCCTATATTCTCGGTTCGGCGCCTGAACTTACCCTGGATATGAGACGCTACGGTAGGATTAGTCTTGCCGACCCGGATTATTGGGGGCTGTTGGACTTTTTGACCTATTTTGACCCCTCAAGTGACAACGTCGATAACAACGGCGATGGGTGGACCGATGAGCCAACGGAATTAGCTGTAGCCGGGCGGATAAATATCAATACGGCACCGTGGTTTGTGATTAAGCACCTCCCGTGGTTGGGCTTGGCAACCGTCGGAACCGACACTGATAATCTGGCACAGGCCATCGTGGCTTGGCGGGATGGATTAGATCTTACGTCTTTGGGTGGTCCTGATTATTTGACAAGCGGTCGATCAGTTGCTACAGGTCTAACCGAGATATCCGAAGAGCCGGGATTTCGCAGTATTGGTGAGCTCTTGCAGGTGATTAACACATCGGGGGCGTTGGATTTTGACATTCGCAAATATCTTGATGGGGGGCCGCTTAATGGGCCGCCGGATTTCAGCACGGATATTGTAGATGATGACTTTGAAGAGCGGGATATAATCTTTCAGCGAATAAGCAATCTCGTCACCGTTCGCAGTGATGTCTTCACCGCTTACATACTGGTTCGCATCGGCCACGATGGCCCGAAAAAGCGAATGATAGCGATATTCGACCGCAGCGGCGTATATTCCCCTGCGGATAAGCCCCGCCTGGTTGCACTTCATCCTGTGCCCGACCCGCGCTAAAAATAAAACCCAACCTGCTCTCACCGCCTCCGCGGGCATTTTAAGGACTTCGATTACTGTCATTCCCGCGAAAGCGGGAATCCAGGTTATCTTCAGCACTTTTAGTGCTCTCTCGTGGCTCAATTGACAGGTGTCACCTCGGGTGGCAGCCGTGGAGCCTGCCCCGGGCTCTGGACCCGGGTCCGCAGGCGAAAGGGATGGTCGGGCCCATTTTGCCCAAAAAAATTCAACATAAAGAGAGTTTGCAAGATATAGCCGATAGGTTATAATGCCTAATCGTTAACAGGACAGCAGGATATTAGGGGCTGATTATATGTGCTCAAATGTGTTCTTGGCAAGGCAGGCGGCAGCGGCGATAGTTCTGTCTGCGGCAGTGTTTGCAGGTTTCGCCCCGGCTGATACGTGGCACCTTGGGGCCGAGGGCGACTGGGAAAAGGTGGCCGACGACGCAACCGGCAAATACATGCTGGCGGTCGCCAACGTCAAACAACTCATAAGTGCCGGCCAGGTTGAGCCCGCACAGGAGGCCTTGGAGCAGCTTAAGGCCGACTTTCCCGACACAGCCGGGCCCGAACTCGACGCCTTTATGGCCGCCGAGATGCTCTACGCCGAGGGAAAGTGGTCCAAGGCGATAAAAAAATATGAGGAATTCATCCAGGCCTTCTCCGGCAGCTCACTGTATCAGTCCGCGCTGGAGAGGGAGTATTCGATAGCCGTGGCTTATTTAAGCGGCCAGAAACGCAAGGTCCTCAAGGTGCTCAAGCTTTCGGCTTATGAAGAAGGTGTAAAGATCATGAGGCGAATTGCCGACCGCACCGGAGATGCCCCGATAGCCAAGCGGGCCCTCGTAGCTGTTGCAAGAAGCTGCGAAAAGAGGGGCAGGTTCTTCGTAACGGACCCGGACCAGACCGATGCGTACGAAACATGGGCTGATATATCCTTCCGCTGGCCGACGGGTGACATCGGCAGGGAGGCCCTGCTTGGGATGGCTCACAGTCTGCACTCGGCGTACAGGAGCCACAAATACGATTCGGCCACCCTTGAGAGCGCACGAAAATATTACGAAGACTTCAAGTTGCGATATCCCGAGTTGGCCGACGGGCATAATATCGACGCAAAGATAACAATGGTGGATGAACAATTGGCCTACAAGCAATTGGCGATTGGCGAGTATTATGAAAGGGCTGAGAATAAACAGGCTGCGAACCTTTATTATCAGTTGGTCGTAGATGACTGGCCTGGTACCCCCGCGGCCCAAGCCGCAAGGGCAAAACTAAAGGCCGCTGATACCCAGCAGCCTTCCGAGGAGGAAAAACGCAACGTAAGACGGCGTTTATTTGATGCGGGCAACACCTTTTTGGATAACTGGTTCGGTGTTTGGAAACATTCAGCGGGAAAAGGCAATGATTAAATTTAATGTATCAGGGTGGTTGTGGATGATTGCGGCCCTTGCGGCTGTGTTTGCCACTATCGCCGGATGCGGCGAAGGCGGACTGGAAGGTTATGCCAATGACTGGCTGTATCCGCAGGACGTTCAGACCGTGTATGTTGAGATGTTCGACACCCAGAGTTTCCGTCGCGGGCACGAATATGTATTAACCGACGCCATCTGCAAGCGTATCGAGTCTGAGACTCCCTACAAAATAGTATCGGACAGGGATGCAGCTGAGACGGTGCTGAGCGGCCAGCTCGGTGCTATCCGCTCAAGCGTCCTTGCCAGAGACCGCTTTTCAGGCAGGTCCCTGGAGAATGAGGCCCAGGTTACTGTTACTGTGAGCTGGAAAAACCTTGAGACGGGCGAGCTTTTGATAAACGGCGAGGAGGCAAGCGCCTCTGCAACATATTCGACGCAGCTTGGCCAGGACTTCGATTATGCCGCCAAAGTTGCCGTCAACCGTGCCGCTGAAAGAGTGGTGGAACTTATGCAGACAAAGTGGTAACAGGGCTCTTGTATGAGTAACAAACCAAAACAGAAGCGTTCTTTCAGGCAGCGTCAGCGTCCCGGCTCGCCCTCGGGGCCGGGAAAAAAGCCGCTGCCGAAATATAACCGCGGGCCTCTCAGTTGGCTCGTACTCGGCCTCGTTGCGCTCAGCGTGCTGATGATAATAGGAAGGATGCAGGGTGTCGAAAAAATCGATTATTCACCTGATTTCGAGGAATATATCGAGAAGGGTTACATCAAGAGCATAGAACTGGGGCAAAATAAAATAGTCGGTAGGTTCACTGAGGATTATATTACCCAGCGCGGCGGAAGGACCGTCACCTTCGAGGTCAATTACGATAAGGAGCTGTTGCCCGACGATTTTTTCGACAAGCTGCGGAATAAAGGAGTGACCTGGCGCCACGCGGATCAGGATATATGGGCTCCCTTGTTGTGGAACCTGCTTCCGCTGCTATTTCTGATAGGGATAATCTATTTTATCTTCATACGTAATGCTCGCAGCGGGGGCGGAATGCTCATGAGCTTCGGCCGCAGCAAGCATAAACTGCAGGGTAAAGGGCAGAAGTTTACATTCGACGATGTCGCCGGTATCGAAGAGGCCAAGGATGAAGTAGCCGAGACAATTGAGTTCCTGAAGAAACCCCAGAAATTCAAGAAAATCGGTGGCCGGATTCCCCGGGGCGTACTGCTTGTCGGGCCGCCGGGCTGTGGAAAAACCCTCCTGGCCAAAGCCATTGCCGGTGAATCCGATGTGCCGTTTTTCAGTATATCCGGCAGTGATTTTGTCGAGATGTTTGTTGGCGTTGGTGCAAGTCGCGTCCGGGACCTCTTCAAGCAGGCAAAAGAAAATGCGCCGTGTATTGTTTTCTTGGACGAGATTGACGCTATAGGCAGAAAACGCGGCCCAGGCTTTGTCAGTGGTGGCCACGACGAGCGTGAGCAAACCCTTAACGCCATTCTCGTCGAGATGGATGGTTTCGATACCGACGACCAGGTGATAGTGATGGCCGCGACAAACCGGGGGGATATTTTAGACCATGCGCTCACCCGCCCCGGCAGGTTCGACAGGCAGGTTGTTGTGCCTCTGCCGGATTTGAAGGGCAGACACGATATTCTCAAGATTCACGCAAAGAAGGTCAAAATCGGCCCCGATGTTGCCTTTGAACGAGTCGCCCGCGGCACGCCTATGTTCAGTGGAGCGGAGTTGGAGGCGCTGATCAACGAAGCGGCCATCAGCGCGAGTATGAACAGCAAAGATTACGTTGAAATGTCCGACCTCGAAGAGGCCCGCGACAAGGTCAAATGGGGAAGGGCCAAAAAGAGCAGGGTAATTGACGAGCAGGATAAAACCCTTACCGCTTATCACGAGGCAGGTCACGCATTTGTTCAATCGATGCTTGAAGAAGCAGACCCCCTGCATAAGGTCAGTATCATCCCGCGGGGCCCCATGGGCGGTGCTACTTTTGCACTGCCCGAGAAGGACCGTATGTTCTATACCAAAAAGTATTGCATGGCGCAGCTTCAGGTATGTTTTGCCGGACGGATATCCGAGGAGTTGTTCTGCAATGACATTACCAGCGGAGCTCAGTCCGATATCACCCAGGCGACCAGTATGGCCAGGGAGATGATTCTGACCTGGGGCATGGGCGAAGAGATTGGTCCCATCAACTACGGCCCCAATCCCGCTCGCGAGATGTACTTCCCGAGTATGGCCCCCGAGTATTCTCAGAAAACCGCTGAATTGATAGATAAAGAGGTCAAGGCGCTTATCGACGAGGCCTACGCCAATGCCGTACAGCTTATCGGGATGCACAAAGACAAGATAGACGCCATTGCAAAGGCGCTGCTGAAATATGAAACGCTTGATGCCGAGGATGTCAAAATAATCTTAGATGGCGGCACCCTGGATAAACCCACCGTCTCCGACCTGTTGGCCATTGAGCAGCAGCGAAGCGCACAATCCAAACAGTCCGACGAAGACGAACAATCCGGCGCACGATCCCGGGAGCCGACCGAAGGGTGAGCCCCCCAGCCGATGTTTTGGAAAGCTCGCCAAAACACGGTCTTATGTTGAAAAAGAAGATAGAACAGTTGCGATATAAACAGACAAGACGACAGTTTATTCAGGCAGCGGCCTTAGCGACGCCCTTGGCGGGTGGTTCTGCCTGCGCCGATTTAAAACAGAAGCCAAAA
>SDBT01009160.1_pt1 | contig 16096 bp, 13 predicted proteins | sample 2277101 | NCBI WGS metagenome assembly SDBT01 (sample SAMN10404973, study PRJNA504765) | marine sediment metagenome | isolation source: marine sediment core GS10_PC15, 103 cmbsf | place: Arctic Ocean: Southern Knipovich Ridge | collected 2010 | reverse complement strand
ATTATCCCGGAATAGGCATTGGTATGAGCACTCATGGTGGGCTTTGTTGGCAGAGGTTAGGATGTCTTGCGAGTTATCACGGAGACATCTATGACGGTGGGTACGGAGATCTTGTTGCGATAAGTGAAAGGCATTTTCTGGCTGTCTATTACCTTTGCGACGAAGATGCCTCACCCTGGATTGAAGGAGCCGTTTTTTCAGTGGCTGCCGGAAATTCATGTAAGAGGAGTTAAGAGATGTCAAAGATTACTAACCAAATAAACGCATGGGCGGGGTCATTCGGCAAGGAATATACCGACAGAAATGACCTTTCCTTTGAAGAAATGGAGGCCATGTACAAGAGAAATTATGGAGTAACCAGGACTGAATTAAACCAAAGATTCTTGGACGGAATAGACCGTTCAATACGTATTTTAGAGGTTGGTTCAAATGTAGGTAATCAATTATTATGTCTCCAGAAAATTGGATTTTGCAACCTCTACGGAATAGAGTTACAAAGTTATGCTGTCGAGCTTTCCAAGTCAAGGACACATAATATCAACATTATTGAAGGCTCGGCGTTTGATATTCCGTACAAGGATGGTTACTTTGATTTGGTATTCACTTCCGGGGTTCTCATACATGTGCATCCCTCAGACATAGCTGAGGCAATGAGGGAAATATACAGGTGCAGCAGGGAGTATGTTTGGGGGCTGGAGTATTATGCAGGCGAGTACGCAGAGAAAATCTACAGAGGAAATGAGAACTTGTTGTGGAAAACTGATTTCTCAAGATTGTACCTGGAATTATTTAGTGATCTATTGATAGTCAAAGAAGAACGACTCCAATACCTGGATGATGATAACGTAGATTCTATGTTTCTACTTAGAAAGAGATAATGGGTGGTAAAGAAATGAAGATTTTGCTGGTAAATCCTCCCATCAGGGAATGGGCCAAGCCTAATTGTTTTCCCTCCGGGCTAGGCTATCTCTCCAGCGTGCTGCTGGATGCCGGCTATGAAGTGGAAATCCTGGACATCAATGGATACCGCTATTCCCGGCAGGAAGTTGAAGCCATGATCGAGGCTTCAGACGCGGATGTCTTTGGTGTTGGCGGGCTGATCACCGTGTACGGCTATATCAAGTGGCTAACACAAGTTATCAAGCGCTACCATCCTGACAAGACGGTAATAGGCGGAGGCAGCTCTGCCACTTCGATTCCCCGCACTTTCCTAGAATGTACAAAGGCCGATATCGTAGTGATAGGTGAGGGGGAATTGACGTTGCCGGAACTCATGCACGCTTTGCGGGATGGAGGCAATCTAAAGGGCCTACCTGGCATCTGGTATAGAGATGGGAACGGCGAGATTATGGCAAGCCCTCCCCGGCCTGCTATCAAAGATCTGGATACCATTCCTTTCCCTGCCTGGGACCTCTTCCCTATGGACGTCTATCTCAGTGACCCGGTTGGAGCTCCCAATATCAGCAAATGGAACGATGGCAGGAGCACCAATGACACACCCGTGACTATGAACATACTACCCTCACGCGGTTGTCCCTATCAATGTATTTACTGCTATCACGACTTCATGGGGGCGAAATATAGGCATCGTTCGGCCCGGAACATTCTAGACGAAATCGTTTATCTGAAGGACCGTTACGGCGTAGATTACATCCATTTTACCGACGACGACTTCGTTATCAACCGAAAACACGTCATGAAATTCTGTGACCTGATGATTGAAAGTGGTTTAAATATCGAGTGGGGGAGTACAGGCCGGGTAAACTTGATGACGGAAGAACTTTTAGCTAAGATGGCCGCCGCCGGTTGTGTCTGGATTGGCTATGGCATTGAGTCGGGCAGCCAAAAAATGCTCGACGTGATGAAGAAACAGGTGACGGTCGAGCAGGGCAGAGAAGCAATCGAGTTGACCCGAAAGTACATCGACCAGGTAGACTGCTCATACATGATGGGTACGCCCGGCGAGACACGGGAAACTATTATGGAGACAGTCGAATTCTGCGAAGAGCTGGACCTGGCTCCAGAGGTGATTTTCTTTGCCACTCCTTATCCGGGCACAGAACTTTACGATTTAGCCCGCCAACGCGGTCTGATCGAAGATGAGGAAAAGTTCGTCCTAAGCCTCTGGGAACAAGGTGAGAAGATCACGGTGAATTTCAGCGAACTGTCCGATGAAGAATTGTTCAAAATACGCGAATGGGCAATCGCAGAACTGAAAGCCAGGAACGTTGCGCGTCACAGTAGAGATGAGAGGGTACAAAACCTATGAAAAGAAACACCGTAGTCGGTATCATACCTGCCAGGGGAGGGAGCAAGAGGCTCAAAGACAAGAACACTATGCCACTGTGCGGCAAACCACTCATTGCTTATACCATTGAGGCCGCCCTGCAAGCCGACGCCCTGGACAGAGTAATCGTCTCCACGGACAGTGAGCAGATTGCCGAGGTGGCTATGACCTGGGGAGCAGAGGTCATCCGGCGGCCCGCCGAACTGGCTACAGATACTGCTCCCATCGATGAGGCCCTCCGTCATGTAGTAAGCTACCTGGCAGATGAGGAAGATTATCGAACAGACATCGTGGTTCTTATGCAAGCCAACATCCCAATCCGTGCCGAGGGCGTTATTGACCAGGTAATGGCTAAGCTAATCGAAACCGGGGCCGAGACTGTGTCCACGGCCCATGAGATCAATCAGCGCCCGGAGTGGATGAAGCGTCTGATAAATGATCGCGCTGTACCTTATATGCCTCCCGGCAACCGGTACCGGATGCAAGATTTAGAGAAGTTGTATCTGCTGGACGGTGCAACAACCGCTGTCAGGGTTGACACCCTGATGCAAACACGAGGAGACAGTAGGGTGCACGCCTTCATAGGTCAGGATATACGTTTGGTCCTTCAGAATGGAATGTACACTGTTGAAGTAGATACCTTGGATGATCTGTGGCTGGCCGAGTACCTGCTCCGTGGAATGTCATTCGCAAAGCCGAAAAGATAATGCCTATCCAACGCAATGGAGCAACACGTTTGGTAGTGCGCACTCATTCCGGACCTCGATTGAGCGCAGTAAACGGACAATGATATTTATGGACAAACATTTATTCATTCGCAGCGATGCGACCTCCTACATAGGCACGGGCCACATCATGCGCTGCATCGTCCTGGCCCAAGCCTGGAGGGACCGAGGGGGTATTGTCACTTTTTTGAGCCGTTGCGAAAATTCAGCCATTCGTCAACGCATAGAATCGGCAGGTATTGCCTTTATCCCGCTGGAGAAACCCCATCCTGACCCAGGTGACCTTCAGCGGACATGCGAAATCCTCAAACAATTCAAGATCAAAAATCCCAAATTCAGGTCTAACGACAGATCAACCACGAGCTATCAACCATCTGCTGTTACCCCTTGGGTGACTCTCGACGGCTACCACTTCGACCCAGCCTATCAGTCAGCTTTGAGGGGCGCGGGATGCAAGGTGCTGGTGATCGACGACATGGCCCATCAGCCCGAGTATCACGCAGACATCCTGCTCAACCAGAACATCTACGCGCAAAACCTAAAGTACAACTGTAGCCCGGACACACTTCGTCTTCTGGGGACACAATATGTGTTGCTGCGCAAAGAGTTCTTAAAGAAAAAAGGATCTCAGCGGGAGATACCCGAAACTGCGAGGCATATTCTTGTCACGCTGGGCGGTGCCGACTCCGAAAACGTCACCATGACGGTCGTTCGGGCTCTGAAACGGCTTGAGCGTACCGATGTGGAGGTTAAGATCGTTGTAGGCGAGGTCAATCAGAACCGGCAAAGCATCGAAAAGGAGCTGAGATGTTCGCCGTTTGACTTTCAGATCCTTAGCTGCGTCACGGACATGCCCACCCTGATGGCCTGGGCGGACATGGCTGTTTCTGCTGGAGGAAGCACATGCTGGGAGCTGATCTTTATGGGAGTGCCGTTTTTGGTCGTCATCCTATCCGAGAATCAGGAGGGCATAGCCAATGGGCTCGGCGAAGCGGGAGCCGCCATCAATTGTGGCTGGCATTACGCACTTACGGCGGACCGCTTAGCGGAGATTCTAGTTGAGCTGATCAATGACAGGGAGTGCAGGAGGGCTCTTAATGGGAAGGGGCAGCAAATGGTAGACGGGCTTGGAACAGAACGGGCCATAGAGCGCATGAGGAGACATTTATAATGAATGTTTTAGTTTTTGGCATAACCCCCTCTCCCCTGACCCCCATATTGGAAGAGCACCACTGCAGTGTCGTCGAGTGCGCCGACGCAATTGACATTGAATATCTCAAGATGATTTTTATTGATTTCGCTATCAGCTATCGATATCGGCATATAGTACGAAAGCCAATTATTAACTATTTGCGTCGGAATATCATCAATTTGCATATTTCGTTTTTGCCGTGGAATCGCGGATCTGATCCGAATCTGTGGAGTTTTCTTGAAAATACTCCTAAGGGTGTAACCATCCATTATCTTGACGAAGGACTCGATACAGGAGATATCATCGTTCAAAAAGAAATTGTATTTGACAATCCTTCTGATACTTTGGCTACGACGTATAATAGACTTAATGCTGAACTCATTGAATTGTTCAAAATGAAGTGGCCATTTATAATGCAAAGGGGTGTAGATAGAGGTAAACAGCCTTTTGGAGGTTCGAGTCACACACTAAAGGATAAAGAAAAGTATACATATCTGCTTGCTGAGAAAGGATGGAATACTCCTATCAAGAATCTGAGAGGCAAAGCTATCAAGTAGAGTTAGAAAAAATGTGTCATGATTAGAAAGATTGTAGAATCGAAACACGAGAACCCGTTTACATCATTGCCAAGATGTCTGCCAATTACAACTATGAGCTTTGAACAGGCAGTTCGTACGAGGAGAGATTTAAGATGAGTTCGCTTTCGACATTTCGGTATCCGTTTCCGTCTTCAATGCTGGTACTACGGAAGCCGATGACGGATTTCATTTCTGAGTATTGGGCACTGAACCGCTCGGCTGTGAACCCGGACACGGATAAGGTGGTTGAGGGGCTAAAGCGCCTGATTCCAGAAGGTACTGTAATTGAGGCCAGGAGCGGGGAGGAATGCTTGACTTGGCTCATTCCCTACCGCTGGCAAGTGCGACACGGGTACTTGAAGCGCAGGAACGGGAAGGTTATCGCAAGTTTCGCCCAGACACCGCTCATACTCTGGAAACACTGCATCGGGTTCCAAGGCGAGGTCGATAAGGATGAACTCATGCAGCACATCATTACGGACCCGAACCGGCCTGACGAGATACTGTTCCACTACGTGAATGGCTTCCGCAACGGCGTCCGCGACTGGGGGTTTTCTCTGTCTTACAACACGGTGAGGAACCTCACAGATGACAGCTACATTGTAGACATTGACGCCGATCTTGACAACGAGGGCACTCTTAAAGTCTTCAACGCATTCCTGGCGGGAGAGTATCCCGATACGATTTTCTTCATGGTCCACACGTGCCATCCGGGACAGGTCAGCGACGGCATCGCCAACGTGGCCGTCCTGATCCAACTCTATAACCATCTGAAGGCTAAATCCAGACGGAAATACTCGTACCGGTTCATCTTTACCCCCGAGTTCTTCGGCGCCGCAGCTTATTTGGCCAAAGCACCCAAGGAAGAAATTGCCAACCTGAAGTTTGGACTCTATTGCGATATGCTGTCAAACCATGAGCCTATCGGGTTCCAAAAATCATTCCAAGGGGACACCAAGTTCGACTTCTTGTTCGATAATGTGGTTACCTCCCACGCTGGCAGTCATCTCCCGACAATGGGCTACCGCCAGATGTGGGGCAACGATGAGCCTTTATATACCGGGCCCGGATTCGAGATCCCAACCGGATCTCTGATTCGAGGTATGAGCAGGGAATACCATTTCGACTCGGACAATATGGACGCACTCGACGATTACCACCTTGTCGAGTCACTCTGGATTCTCCAGCGAGCAGTCGAGATGCTTGAAATCGATTTCGTCCCGGTCCGGAATTTCAAAGGGCCCATCTACCAGTCCAGGTATGGGCTCTATATCGATCCCACTAAGAACCGCCGAGGCGCCGACGTTCTCGAGAGCATCCAGATACTAATGGACGGCGAGCGTTCTCTCATGGACATCGCCCGAGAGGTAGGTGTGGATTTCTTCTTCGTGTATGATATAGTCCGACAGATGGAGGGCCAGGGCCTCGTAGGAATATCGCATAGCGAGGGAACACAGGCTATTGTGAAATGACAATTATACTCTTTCCACTTACAAAATATACGAAACTACTACTATTTAATAGCTATCGACTGGCCTTACTCTCTTGGTTCGGCATGAGCCTTACTCTCTTGGTTCGGCGTGAATTGAAGAATTCCGATTTCAGATTAAGCAACATTTTGTATAAAACTACAGTCTGTCAAAATTTTGACAAAACAAACGCAGTCAAACTAGCCCCACCCTCACTCTCGGATCCAGGCTTCCCAACAAACACATCTACAACCGGCCGGAATTCTTGCGAATTGATTGCTTTGAGAGCTTGGACGTTTGTTATGATTCATAGCATTGATTGTGTGCTGTTCCCCGGAGTAAATGCGACAATACCAAAATGTCTTAGTGCAGAAGGTGCTGATTGACCACCCCTAATAGTTGGTAATTATAATTATGAATCTCGACAGCCTTATCGTAACAGTTCCAGTATCTAGTCCATTGCATCCTCAGGGATGCCTGCCACTTCTCAAAGGGCATCTCAACGCCAAAGGTTTCAACGCCAAGATACTTGACACAAATATCAAATTTTTTCATTGGTTTTTGGGGGAATCAGATGTTCATCTATCCATGGAAAGTATATTTGATGATCCCTTGAAAATTTTGGCTTATTACGCTGAGATTGAAAAGAAGCTGTGGCGCAAAAGCCAAAAGTACGAAGGGTTGGATTTAGGAATCCGGCACTTAAACATGAAATACGATCGAATTCTGTTTGACTCTGTGCTGCAAGCGATTAGTGACGAAAAAAGCAACCCCTTCATCGAGTTTTACGATGAAATTTTCGAGAAACATTACGATGGAACCGGAATCAAAATTGCCGGAATTTCAATCACTTTTCAGGATCAAATCATCGCTGCGTTTACGTTGGCGAACATTTTGCGTCAGAGAATGCCAAATGTCAAAATAGTTATGGGCGGCCAGATGGTAACTCGTTGCTACAAAAGCATGATAAACCATCAAAATTTATGTGAGTTCTACGACTATCTGGCTTTATGGGATGGCGAGCTTGTTCTGGAGGATATACATAGACGAGAAGTGCGTGAGGAACAGATTGATTTTGTTAATGTCATTGATGTCAGGAATAGCAAAGGTACTGTGGATCGACGAAGCAGGGCTCCCAGAGGAGCGGAGATCCCTTACATGGACTTCGATGATATTGATTTTAATGATTATTTCTTTCCAGATATGCTCATTCCATTGCAGACCACAAGAGGCTGTTATGGAAAATGTGAGTTTTGTGCAATTCCCTACGGTTCAAACTCATACCGCACTCGCAACAAAGACCTACTAATTCAAGATATTGTTCAGATTCAGGAACATACTTTAAAGAGATACGGAAAGAAAGCTACATATTTTAAGTTTATGGAAGATACATCCTCTCCAACTTTACTCTATGATTTGTCCGTGGAAATTGAAAAAGGGGGGTTGGATGTTAAGTGGGAGACTTTTGCCAGGATGGAAAAGGCCTTTACGAAACCAGGAATGTTTGAACAACTCTATCGTGGAGGATGTCGTAAAATTCACTGGGGTCTTGAGTCTAATGATCCTGATGTCTTGAAAAACATGAATAAAAAAACATCGGTTTCATATTTAGATGAGGTTCTTAAACTTGCTGATAAAGCTGGAATACTGAATTTTTGCTTCGTTCTGATTGGCTTTCCGCAGGAAACTGAGATGGCCAGAGAGCGTATGATTGGTTATATAATTTCGAATAAGCACATACACACGATTACCAATACAACTTTTGATTTAACCAGAGGGGCTCCGATGGAGCTTAATTACGAAGAGAACAATCAACATAAAGTTACGATGGTTCCAGCCAAGGATTTTCAGGTTCGACTACCGTATATGGTGGATGGTGATCCTGAATGGAAGTCTAGAATAGTAGCCTGGGCACAAAGGATGATGATTGATCTGTTGGGAGAAAGGCCGGATATTGGTTTTATGAGCCTGTTTCCGGATCAAGTACGAGGAATTCTCTGCGACAGATTCACCAACCGCTGGGGGCAGATATTTTTGGAAAAATACGGCAAAGAGAGTATTAGAAAAATATTGAGGGATACGGAAAAATACGCACATGACTACGCCGAAAAAAGAGAAATCGACCCTAATATGCTGCCAGAACCCCTTAGGAGGGAACATTTTCGTACAAAGGAAGACCTGGAGCAAATAGCTCAGGCCACGATGGCCCGAAAAACTTACGAAAAAAGAAGAATGAGACAGGTGTAGCTATGGCAAAGATAACCCTAAAAAAATACCTTGAGCCATTGAATCAGGTTCTTAAAAGAAAAGAGCAGCAGAAATGGTTTAACGAACTTGAGCATAAGGCTAAATCTGGAGCAGAGCGTTTTTTGTCTGCGGAAAACTTTGATAGAGAAGGGTTTGTTGAAGATTTTTCGCGGAGAGTGAGAACTGAGGAGCTTAAAGCTTGGTATAGCGCACCCGAAGGAAAATCCTTGTTTCAAGGAACCTCAATTTCGTCACTAACAATTCCTTATGAAATTCCAGAGCCACTCAATCTGGGAAGTATTGAGAAACTGGAGGAGGTGATTGCTCAAGCTTATATACAACTCCATGATCAACATGCATCTACAGTAAAAAACGCAATTTTAGAAAGAGTAGACCAGTGGTTGAAGGAGGGACTTTACTATGGCGTTGTTATAGCCTCGAAAGTCATATCCCAGACCTTTGATCTGAGTATATCCGAGCAAGATGTCATTTTTGACGTAGGTGACCAGAAGATAGACCCACATGAAATATTGTCTTATCCCGATGAGATTCGAAAATTATATTTTGAAAAATGCAAAGATCGCGTTTCCTGCTTCCAAGATTTAGCGCTTACTCAGCAGGAGTTTGAGTCGAGTCTTGTATTAGGGGATATTAGCAAACCAAAGCTTGAAAGATTCAAAAACCAAATCATGCTTGCGCCTGTCAAGTGTAATGAGATCGCAGCCTTACTTGCTGAAAATGTCTGTGACCGAATAACTGACCTTTCCAGTGGGCGGATAAGGCCCAGAAGCCTTTGTGTTATTATTTATGATACTGATACGCCTTATGCCTACCATCAGGTAATGGGGTATAAGGGACAGCTTAATCCAATTCTGCCTGGCCTGATAGTCTTGGGGTGCAGCGGAACCATACCTGCATTTAGATGGCTATATGCATACAGGACCAGTTTAATTGCCCAAAAAATCCAAAAGGGCTCCTTGTTTTCTGAAGCACAAAGGAGCTTTATGCCTTTTATTTTTTACGGAGTACTGGTGCCTAGAGATGCAGAAATTCTGCTTGATATGGGCAATTTGCACCGATTACGGTACCTTGGAAATCTCAATCCGGAACTTGAATTCTCATATCTGATGCATAACGTCCTTCAGACGGAGCCTCCAGCGGCTACTTCTTTTTGCTGGAAAAAATTTAAGGAGGGTCATCATAATGTGCACGACAGGATATAACAAAAAACTGAATATCGTCTTTAAGAATCGGGACAAGAATATTCCGACTCAAGAGACAATTATTATTAAGCCGAATTTTCTTGCGGTAAAAACAGAAGGTAGCGATTACTACGGGCTTGGAATCAATCGTTATGGATGCGCATTTGTCAGCGCGGCAGTAAATACTCCAGTGTGGACTTCATTGGCTGCCGCAGGTGAAGTTGAGGAAGCCGCGGCCCAGTTAAAAATAGAAAATGAAGGTCTGTCGAATCCCATCAGGTTTGTATCGCAGCATTTACCATATGTAAAAGGTGTTGATGAATGGCTGGAGAAAATACTGAACGCGGGAGTCAAGTTTATGGGATACAATCTCCTGCTGGCAGATAGAGAGAAAGCCCTGCATATTGAATTATATGGTGCAGATTACCACATCACTCAGGCAAGCGAATCTTTTGGGATAGCCAATCATTTTAAACAGTTGAACCACGGGCCCGAAAACAGAGAGGACTATCCTAATTCATATAACCGCTATGAAAAAATCATAGGCATGCTTGACTCTTTTGTTTCAACCGAAGACCTTTTTAAGGTTTTACGTATGAATGGATCCGAAGCCAATGGTGCATTCTGGAGAGAAGGAGCATTCTCTACCGTCTCATCATCTATTCTGGATCTGGATGCTTTTACTCTGTACTACACAAATGCTGTTGATATGGAATATAGTTGCGTTTCTGGTCGCAAACCTCTTAAAGAAAACGAAAAGATTTTTATTGAGATGTCACGCTATATTGATTTGCCTACCTATCATAAAATTGAGCGTGGACATCCGTTTTACGAAGAAATGTTGGAAGAGCTTGATTTAGAAATAAAGAAATTCCACAAATTAAGTAAATCCGAAAAAATAAGAGTATTGGAATTTGGTTCTGGAACAGGAATTTATACAAGTGAATTAGGAAAACACTCATTTGTTGATTTGTATGCCTTGGACTACGATGACAATTGTGCTGAAATGCTACGTAAACAATGTGACGGATTTTGTCGCAAAATTATTGTTGACGATGCCGTAACCTACTATGATACTGAAAAATTTGACGTAGTAACATGTACGTTTGCTCATGATCATATTCACTTTAACAAACGGTTTGCTCTGGCCAGGAACATACATAAAAACCTGCGCAAGGGTGGGCGTTACCTCATGGGCGGAGAGTTTTTGCCGTATTTTTCTACTGAAACCGATCGAAAAAAAGCCCTGTTCAAATACCACAACAATATTATTGATATTGCGTTACAGCATGACCGTGTTCAAGTTTGCGAACTTGAAAACAATGCACTTAAGTCAGGCTTGGATATGGTTGGAGACTTTAAAAGGCATGAAAAAATGTTTGAGGAAGAAATGATTTCAGCCGATTTTAAAATGATTCATAAAAAGAAGTTAGGACCACTTGATCGCGATGATCTCGGCGGTGTTTTTGTGTATGTTTTTGAGGCGTTTTAGAGGAAAAAGCTATGATTGCCGACAGTAAAGTCAATGAATTCTACCAGAAGCTTAAGAATATTTTTGCCACCAGCGGAAATATTGCCTATCGATATTATGAAGAGCAATACTCCTATCAGGAAATGTATGAAAAGATGCTGCGCTTCAACAATGTGCTCAGTGACCATAAAAATGCCACGGTAGTTCTCTTTGCAGAAAAAAGTTTCCTTACATATTCTGCCATCTTTTCAATTCTTCTTTCCGGAAATACCTGGGTTCCTCTTTCCACCAACCTGCCTGTTGTCCGGAATAAGGAAATAGCTTCTCAACTCCATGTTGATCTCGTTTTACATGATGGGACTTTGCCAATTGATCTTGAGGAGTTTTTCAAGAAAACCGCTGTGGATACTCTGTCTTACCAAGATATTCCTCGTAAAACTGATGTTGAATTCAAAGAAGGAAAATTTAAGAAAGACGAGATTGCATACATCATGTTTACTTCGGGGTCAACGGGCATACCTAAGGGAGTGCCGATGACCCATGAAAATTATATAAATTTTGTGTACAATATCATGGAAATACTCCCTTTTCAAAAAAACGAGGTTTTTTCTGATTTTCATGAGTTTGCGTTTGATATCTCTATTTTTTATTTGTTTACCTGTCCCTTATGTGAGGGGGCTTTCGCGCCAATCCTTGACGAAAAAGATAAGATTATTCCAATAAATCACATTATCAAAAACGAGATTACCGTCTGGTCCTCAGTGCCATCAATAATTAACCGAATTAAGACCTTTCGCCCAAAAGAAAAAATTACAACTCAAATTCATATCATGTTTCTTTGCGGCGAACCCATGAAACTCGAAATTCTCAGGTATTGCTACGACAATCTGATGTTACAAAATGTATATAATTTCTATGGACTTACAGAGACAGGAGTTGAGAACTTTTTTCATAGGTGTAACCCTGGTGACCTTGATGATTTTATCAATTATGGCGTTATTCCCATAGGTAAATCCCTTCCGGGCAACGAGGTTAAAGTCACGGATGAGAGAGAGTTGGTAATTGGAGGGTGTCAAGTTACTCCTGGTTATCTTGGCGGACGGCACCCTGAGATGTTCAAGGTAGAAAATGGTATAAGATGGTTTTATACAGGCGATATTGTTGACATTCACGATGGGCTTTATTTCTGTAAAGGAAGGCTTGATTCGCAAGTCAAAATTGCAGGTTTGCGTGTAGAACTAATGGACATAGAGGCTCACTTGAACAAGTTGAATTCCATCGATGAATCGGTTTGTTTCCTGGCGGATAAGGGGGAGCGAAAACTTCTGATTGCTGCAGTAAAGACGAATGGCAATGTCGACTTCAACGTTGTAAAAGCAAAACTGCAAAAAGAACTACCTCCGCATATGATACCAGCAGACTATGTTAAGATGGAGACTTTCCCTCTTAACAATAATGGGAAGACGGATCGTAAAAGGATACAGTCTGACTATGACAACAAAAGTCATTAACTGCAATTATTACTGCACACTGTGCAGCATAAATGAATCCTCGTATACAATGAGTAGTTTTTACTAAATATGCTTTTGTTCAGGGGGCCAGACAAGTTATATCTTCCCCCAGAAACCACAAACGAAACCCGTTAAGCCGCTCAATCATGAAAAAAAGTATCATCATTTTTTACGGCCTGTTGGATGAAAATACAGAAACGGGTTGGATTCCTTACGGTTCACTCACAGTATATTCTCTGTTGAAGCATGCAGGGTACAATGTAACCCTGATCAATGAATTTGCCATACGAGATTACGAAGATGTCATCAAGAGGAATGCTGGCGATTTGCTGTTTTTTGGGGTGAGCTCTTTTTGTGGATATCAAATTGCCAGAAGCATAAGAGCTATCAAAATATTGCGAAAATATGCTCCAGAGGTTCCTGTTGTCTGGGGCGGGGCTCAAAGTACCGCCGTTCCTTTTGTAACACTAAAAAGTGAGTTTGCCGACTACGTGTTTGTCGGCAGAGCAAAAAACAACCTACTCCAGATGGCGAAGGCTTTTTCAGAAGGGAATAAGCCTGACAATATTCCTGACGTATTATCAAAAAACTATCTGCAAAAAAAATCTGCCACGAAATATACAATTCAGGATTACAAAGCCGACCTGAAAAATTTTCCTGGCTACTCTTTGGATGATTTTGATTTCTCTTACCTCCTTACGGAGCGTCGTGTTTTAAATTATGCGACATCTTCAGGCTGCAGAGGAGTGTGTGGATTTTGTTCTTGGGGTGGGCGCCACCCTTGGGAGCAACTCGAACTCAATGTGATTCTAGACGATCTGGAACACTTGATTGATAAATATAATCTTGAGGTTGTCTGGTTCAGTGATGCGAGCTTAACCGCCAACAAAGAGAATTTCATGAATCTCGTTCAGGGTATACTGGACCGCAAACTGAATATTTTCTGGCATTGCTGTTCAAGAGTTGACGAAATGCTTGAGTTCGACAGGGTTGATTACTTTTTAACGGAACGTTCAGGATTAGATGCGATATTCATTGGCATAGAAAACGTTAATGAACAGAATCAACGTGCAGTCGGAAAGCTGTTCAAGTTAGATGACTTCACCAGGGTTGTTGAAAGTATTAAACCTTATGATATTTTTCTCATGACATCCTATATTTTTGGTTTTCCGAATACGCCACTGACTGATTTGGAAGAAAATCGCACCTGGATTGACAAATGGAAGAAAATCAATTCACACATGCGAATCCAGATTTCTTTTTTTACCCCATACCCAGGGACACGTTTGACCAATAAAGCTATTTCTTTGGGTTACAATCTGCCTTCTACATTGGAGGAATTTGGAACAGATGATTATCTGACTAGTGGAACAAACCGCCTAATTGGCTTAAACAGTCTCTCTTTGCCATGGTTCAGCCCGGAGAATGCGAAAGAATATATTGAACGTTTCCACCGACTTTTCCCTACCGTTGAGTTCAATGACTGGAATCGCCGGGAAAAGAAGATGAAGATGAAGAGTAATAAAAATATAACAGCATCAAATGTAATGATCCTAAATACGGAAAGTGGTTCTTATCGAGATTTTGATATCCAGAGAGAATTAGAGGGAAAAAGAAATAGAACTTTTTTCTATGAGGAGTTACTTCCCATAATCACACTTCCCGACAATCTGGATGTACTGGATGTGGGATGTAATAATGGTGTAACATATAGTATTTTAAAAAGTATTTGGAACCAATGCCTCCCGGGCAAACGAATCGACTATATGGGTCTCGATCGTGACGCAGAACTACTTTCTCAAAACAGATCTCATTTTCCTGAAGCAAAATTTATGGTTTTTGATTTCTGTGAAGACACCTTGCCCATTAGAGAAAACCCGTACAATTTGACCTATTGCACTGAAGTCTTCTCCATTTTACCATGTTTCAACCGCGTCGTAGAGTATCTCGTTCAAGTAACGGAAGGAACAATTATTTTTGATATGCTTATCACTGAACATCTGGATGAAGAATTCGTTAAATTCCCTTACCCACAGGCAAACCTCAATTACTACATCCGCAACAGGAAAAGCGTACTTACCTACATCCAGCAGTTGCTAGATTCCAATCAGCATCTTTTTATAGAATCTATCCAGGAAGCTCCAGTTATGAAATACTGTGACAGTTCCTTTGATGGAGAGAGAAATGCCATGGATATGTGGTTTGTGCTTAGTCATAAGAATAATTTGAAGTCTTCGTATCAACAAAAGATAAATAATATACCCTTGAAATACTACTCGGATGAGAATCATCAATTATTTGCAAAATGTACATGACTATTAATGCCGAAACCCACAACGAAAAGATAGTCCGCGATATCTGCCGAGAGGTTTTTGAAGACCCATCGCTCGAGATATCTTCTGAGATGACAGCTAGAGACATCGTAGGTTGGGATTCATTCTCACACGTTCAGCTGATAGTACAACTTGAAGAGAAATTTACTATTTCATTTGAGTGGGATGAAATTTCACAAATAGAAAGTTATGCTAAATTAATATCGCTGCTTAGGCAAAAAGGTGTTCACATTTCCTTATAAAAATGAAATTAATTACAAAAGACAGCATTAAAAGTACTCTTCGTAAACTTGGGGTAAAGCAAGGCGATACTATTTATCTTCAGTCAGATCTTAGCAGGCCCGGCGTTCTACAAGGTGTAAAGAATCGTAATGATTTTTGCCGGGTATACCTAGACGCAATTTTTGAACGTATCGGCAGGGACGGTACATTGGTTGTGCCAACATATACAACTCAAGTGGCTAGGTTCGACCTTGATTTTATCTGGGAAGAAACACCATCGTTAATGGGACTATTTTCAGAATTTGTAAGAGTTCATCCCCAAAGTCTGCGAAGCATACACCCGATAAAATCAGTTTGTGCAATAGGAAGAAGAAAAGAGGAAATTTGTGCCAATAATAGTCCGAATGACTACGGGGTAAACTCACCATTTCACCGGATACTCAACATAGAGGCAAAGGCCCTTGTTATAGGATTAGAGAGTGGATATGCGATTGGTAGTGCTCATCACTTAGAGGCAGCTTGTTGTCTTCCCTATGTGTATAATAAACTGTTGAAATGGAAACCTATAATTAATGGAGTTGAGGACAAACGTCATTATATAGCCTCATCAAGATTTCTCGATTTGAATGTGCCTGGTTATGATCTGACAGAATGGGCTCGCAGGATGAGGCAAAAAAAGATTATCAAAAGCTTTCCGCTTGGCGATAGCTTCGTTCATGTCGCAGACTACTCCACCGTGTTTATGGAAACATCCTTGCTACTGGAGGAAAAGCCTTTTTTCATGCTCAAGGAAGAACCTAAATTCACATACGGCAAGGTACCATTTGATGGGCCAACTGCAGGCAGGGATGGTATTGCC
>SDBT01009158.1_pt1 | contig 16097 bp, 24 predicted proteins | sample 2277101 | NCBI WGS metagenome assembly SDBT01 (sample SAMN10404973, study PRJNA504765) | marine sediment metagenome | isolation source: marine sediment core GS10_PC15, 103 cmbsf | place: Arctic Ocean: Southern Knipovich Ridge | collected 2010 | reverse complement strand
CTTTTGAGCACCGCTCTAAAGACGTGTTGCGAGATGCTGACCAAGCAATTTTTATTCACGATGGTAAGAGCAAAGGAACCTCAAATGAGGCGAAACTCGCGGCTAAGATGAAAGTCCCTGGTAATCTTTATGCGCTGGAACCGACCCCACATGAATCAAGTGTGGGTTTTGATGTAACTAAGGAGTGGGGGTTAGATTTAGACCTTTCCGACACACCTAACCCGCCCACCCAAGCGGAATTGGACGCACTTATGCAGGATAATAATTGTCTAAAAAACTCCTAACAGTAACCGCCTACGCCAATCACCGGGGCGTATCACAGCCACGGATATCGTATCTAATCCGAGAGGGGCGGATCAAAAAAGGCATCGCAAAGCGCAAGGGTCGTCGCCTTTGGATCGACCCGGCCATAGCAGATCAAGAGCTTGAAGCGAGCCGCGACCCCAGGTGGGACAGTAAACGGGAAAGCGCAGAGAAGGCCCTGGAGAAAAAAAACGTTGAGCAAGGTCCGGAAGAAGAAGCCGCTCCGGCGGCCACTTTAACTATCAACACACTCAAAAAAGCCTTGCTGCAATATAAACTGGCTAATGAAAAGTGGGATTATGAGGTTAAGGCCGGTAAGTGGATTCCAAGCGACATCGTTGAAAAAACCTTCTTTGACTGCGGTCGCTTAATCAGAGATCAATGTCAAAACATTCCCACCCGGATTGGGGCTCTTGTCGCAGCCGAGAGTGACACTTTCGAGTGTGAAAAGATTTTAAAAAAGGAAATAAATTTTGTCTTAGAGGACCTTGCCAGTGCCTTACAAATTCCAAAATAGCTGCGCTCATGGCATTAAGCCGGATCCGATCATCACATATACAGAATGGGCAAATGCAGAATTTAGATTACCACAGGAATCAACATCGGAGCATGGCCGGTACAGAACAAGCCGGACCCCGTTCGTTGAAGAGATCCTTGACGAACTTAGCCCCACGAGCCCGACGGAGATTGTGGTTTTGATTAAACCGACTCAGCTTGCAGGATCCACCATCGCTCTGATTTTTTTATGTGGCAGTGCCGTGCTTTATCCGGCCCCGTCGCGGTTCATGCAACCAACAGACACAATGGTTCGATCGTTCTCCAAAAAGAAACTAAACCCCGCCATCCAGCAGATCCAGGCCTTAAAAGATATAATCAGAGAACCTCGCTCACGACAAAGCGGAAACACAATCTTGCAAAAAGATTTTCCCGGTGGCTCCTGGGGGCTATCCGGCGGCAACGCCGAGACCGCTTACCGCCAAGAGTCGGTTAAATATTTAACCTTAGACGACTTTGACGGGTTTCCTATCGATATCGAGGGTCAAGGTTCACCTGACAAACTCGCCGACCGGCGCACCGGGACGTTTCGAGGGCGCAAAATACTTCTTATCAGCACCACAACGCGCAAGGAAAGCAGCAATATTGAGAGGGCTTTTGCCCCGTCAAGCCAGGGATATTTCCACACGCCTTGCCCTCACTGTGGATATTATCAATATCTGGTGTGGGGCGGCCGGGATAAGAAATACGGCATTAAATTTGAGAGGGATCGAAAGGGTCTTGTGATTGACGCTTGGTATCAATGCCGGAACTGTGAACAGCGAATCGATGAACACGAAAAGCCGTGGGTGTTGGAAAACGGTATCTATGTCCATAAATATCCGGAGCGTAAAATCAGGGGTTTTAAATATAATGCCCTCGTAACACCGGTCGGCTGGGTCAACAATTGGGCGTATATCGCAACTGAATATTTAGAAGCTGTCGCAGACCTGCGAGTCGGGAAGCCGGAGAACTACATCGTATGGCTGAACAGTTTCATGTCCGAGCCATGGGAGACCCACCAGGCTGTCCGCAAAGAGGATTCCATTTTAGCCCTCAGAGACGACCGGCCCCAGGGTATCGTCCCGGGCGGCGACCGAGTGGCGGCGCTGTTGATGATAATCGATACCCAGGACGTCGGGTTCTGGTACGAAATCAGGGCGTGGGGGTACGGAATGGTCGAGGATAGCTGGCAGGTGCGGTTTGGATTCATCGACACCTTTGCAGCCTGCAAACTTCTATTGCTCCACACTGAATACCCCGACACGGATGGGAACATTCACAAGATAAAAAAGGCTGTGATCGACACCGGAGGCCACCGGGCACACGATGTTTTTAAGTTTTGTAGCGAAATCGGATCCCTGATCATCCCGCTTAAAGGCCGGGACCGACAATCCGCCCATATCCGGTGGGTCAACCAGGAATTTTACCCGGGAACCAACATTGCCATACCGGGCGGCGCTATGCGGATGGATGTTGACGTGAATTATTTTAAAGACAAACTTTCAGGAAAGCTGAACGTCGCTCCCGACGATCCGGGGGCTTGGCGTATGTGTGCGGATTGTAGCGAAGAATGGGCGCGCCAGATGATCTCTGAGGCGATCGACGTAAAGACCCAGCGGTGGGTGCCGCGATATGAGGGCGTCGCTAATCACGGCTGGGACGTCTCGGTATATGGGTTAGCGCTGGCAGAGGCGATGTTTTTAAGCAGTTTATCAAAAACGCCTGCAGTTCAGGCAAAGCCACCCCCACAGTCTACCGGGTCCGGATGGGTTCAGGGCTCCGGGGCTGGCAGGTCTGGGAGCGGATGGATGGGGAGGAGGTAACTCAATGAAGTTGAAATATTTTCATTTGGGCAAAATCAACAATGGCTATGGCCCGGAAAAAGGTATTGTTTTAGAAGAAAAAGTTTTTTCAATCTCGAAACAAAAAGGCCGATTTGTGTTTCAAGAGGAATGCGATGGATATTTCTCTGAAATATTTACAAAAGACCAAGCTATTGAACTTTTGCAAGAAGCGGTTAAGTGGATAAAGGAGCAATAAAAAAAGGAGGTAATTATGCCAAGAAAGGACGTTTCTGACGAACTGGTTTGCTTGGCGCACGCTGAATACAAGAAGACGCAACCTGCGCCCATTGCTTTTATGAGGGGTCGAGCAGTTTTACAACGAAAAGAGGAGCCCTTGTGGCCCTATGTCTTGCTGTCACAGTGGACGGGTGAGCCGGAGAAGGTTTGTTATCGGGCTATGGAACGGGCTTGCGAGAACGGATATCTCGATTATGGCGTATCTTTGCGTACCGCCTGGCTCACAGAGGCGGGAGAAGCCCTTATTGCGGGGAAAAAAAGGAGGTTAACTCATGGAAACTAAATTGCGATGGTATGAACGTATCACATTAATTTTAGTAACGATCTGCTTGTGCTGCAGGTATGGGCTAAAAGGTGCCGACAAGATCGTGACGGATGCGTTCAACGAAGCTGAAAAAGAATATGAATTATTAAAAGTGTTGAGTGGCGGCGTTGATTATCATCGCAAAATTTTGGAAATGGAAAAAAGGAGGCTCCGTGCCAACCGGCGTTAAAAAACTCAGAAGGAAATTAAAAAGGGAGGTAAAGGAAATGAACAACCAAATGAAACAAGTTCAAATGGTAGTCCATCTCGCCGATTGCGAACAGGAAAAATGTAACCAATGTCAGGGTGAGATCTTTGCGGTCGGTCACAGAAGCGGCAAAATGAGCGCTTTTCATCCTAAAAACCCGACAAAACAGAACCAGTGGTTCGAATTTAAAACGAGCTTTTGCAAGGATTGTGGTCTGGAGCGCGGGAAACCGGCGAAGGTTCCGAATTAAATAGATCTTGATATGGGAGGTTTTATGGATTGGCATGGTGAACCTATCGATCAATATGGAAACGTTGAATGCAAGAAGTGCAAAGCATCACAGGCCCCGTCAAACTCAGCATGTATGTGTTGTTGTACACATGAAACACTAAACTTTGATGAAGAATATGAAGTTGGGTGGAAATTATGTGTCTTTTGCGCTGAATGCGGTAAAAACTTTGATTTCTCTAACGAGGAATTAATGAAAAAGTATAAGGCGGTTAAAAAGGTTCCGAGTTAAACCGGAAACACATCGGCGTTATGCCCTTGTGCAACTCAGAAAAGCCGCTCTGAGTTGGGGCAAGAAACCAAGCGGCGCATATAGGAGATAAAACCCTATGGTAGAGAAAGCGAACGAAAAACTGGTAAAGGCGATCGAGTCCCTTGCGGACAAGGGTGGGAATGTTGTTAAGGCAGATGAAGCTCTAAAGTTCACTCAGGCTGCCCTGAACGCCGCCCATGCTATTCAGGTTCTCAAGGAGTAATATTGTACCAACGGGTCGAGCGGACACAAAAAAACGTGTGCCGCTCACCCAAATTATTAAATGGGTTACTGAGCCACCGGAGGATTCAGAATGAGAAAATATGTGAAAAAACAAAGGGTTGTCAATGATAAAGTACTCATTGAGACTACCTGTGACCTTTGCGGCAAGATTGCAAAGAGCGGACAATGGAACTCATCAACTTATGAGGTAAACGAAGTCGAAATAGAAGTAACCGTCAGGCAGAAAGACGGTTCAGCTTATCCAGAAGGTGGATGTGGTGCTGAATTTATTGTCGATATGTGCCCGGAATGCTTTAAGTTAAAATTAATCCCGTGGTTAAAAGAGAACGGCGCAACCGTTAAAGAAAAAGAATGGTACTGGTAACCCGGAGGATTCGGAGCGAAAAAGCAACGGAGAAAAAAATGAAATCAATAAACCGAAGATCTTTTTTCACTAAAGCCGTGGGCATGTTCACCAGCCTTTTATTTATACCGCTGTACGACGCACCCCTGAAAATCATTCCGGAATTGGCGACCTTTCCGTTCCCCCTGACGGTCGACGCAGCCGGGCTTGAGCCGCACCTCGAGGCTTTCATGTGGGAGATTCTCGAAGGCATATCAGTCCAGGCTTCAAAGGCATCCGCCGAGTTTTCGTTAGGGGAGCCAGAATGAAACCAATAAACCGAAGGTCTTTTTTTGTCCGCCTCGCCGGTTTCCTCGCGCTTTTTTTCGTGTCGCCTGTGAAGGCTGTCGCGCCTGAGCCGGTGTTCAATATTTCGGCGGGTTCGGCTATTGTGGACGGAGCTTATGTTGAATTCCCGGCGTTTGAGAAGGCCACATTACGAGCTATTTCGGCGGCACACCAGGTGCCTTATGAACTTTTAATTAGAGACCTTTCAAAGACAAGCTATTCCAGCGCGAGGACCACATGGACACACAACCGATAAAAACATCAAAGATGCTTTTCGGCAAACAGGCCGTGCTTGATTATATGACGCTTGGAGAAACAGCCGTGTTGCGCCTGGTTAATCAAGGCTTGCCGATTCGAATTGACGGCGGCCGGTGGTTCGCCTATGTTGATAACATTGAACTATGGATGCAACGCTGGACTTTTGTTTCTTACGCTGGAAAAGGATTACCGGAGGATTCAGAATAAAAAACCCCTGTCAAGAGGCGTAACACCCCTTTTTGACCCGTTTTTGACGATGTAGCACCCGTTTTCCACCCGTTTTCCACTTTCCACCCAAAACCCCATGTATGATTTTGGCACATTCACTCATATATGGGGTTTTTTATGGCCAAAAAAGCACCAACACCGAGAAAGTCTGTTAAAAGCGCTGCGGTTTCCAAGAAAAAAGCCGCGGTTTCCCCTGCAAAACACACCGAAAAACCTGTCGAAGTACCTCAACCAACTCAACCGACCCAGGCACCCGCTCCTAAGCGCGAGGAAAGCCCGTTCGAGTACAAGATGGACGCGTTGCGGGAGCGTTTCAAGGGTGACGCGATGAACTCCGACAAAGCCATTTCCTGCAATTTACACCTGCGGACCATCGAACTCTTAGAGGAGATTCTGAATGAACTTAGATCTCACCGCTGAGGAATACGCCTCTCTGAGAGCCGCTTACCTGGCGCTAATGACAACCGATACGCCACAACAGGTCACATTGGGCGGCAAGTCGATCCTCTATTACCCTAAAAACCTGAATAAAATGAAAGAGTTGCTCAATTCGTATAACGCGAGCAACACCACCGGCGGGACCACCAACCTTGTGAGGTTCGATAATGCCAGATAAATCCGAGTCCGCCTTAAACACCACAAAGAAACACCCCAGCACCCGCTCGCTAACAGGTGCCGATATGGTCAGTTATTTTGACCGGGCTGTCGAGCGTTTTTTACCGGTTCGAGGGTTAAAGCGGAAGCAAGCACGGATGATGCTCAGTGCGTACAAGGCGGCTGACACGTCCAGGCTACGCAATGATTGGTCAGTCCTGGGTGCTCAAAGGGACGCGACACCTCATTCGTGGGAGCTGTCTGTCATTCGGGACCGATCCCGCGACGCCATCCGAAATGATCCGGTTGCATCCGGCGCTACAGACACACTGAAATTAAATATCGTCGGTTCCGGGTTAAAGCCACAGGCCCGGATCCGTGCTGATCGGCTCGGTGTATCTGAGGACCGCGCCACCGAATTAAACCGACAGGCCGAAGCAATCTGGAAGCAATGGACGCCTCTCGCTGATTCTGCAAACCGCCTAGACTTTGACGAAATCCAGTTCATGGCGATCGGAAAGATCATTGAGGACGGCGAATCGCTTTTGATACCGACCTGGGCCAACGAAAAATGGCGACCCCTGGGGCGCTGTATCGAGATGATTGAGTCCGACCGCCTGGAAAGTCCGACGAAAGAGAAAGGCGTCGAACACGGAATCAAGGTCGGATCCCGGGGTCAACCGAAAACCTATTACATCCGAAAAGCCAACACCTTGCACGAACATACTCCGATAAACGCGAGGGATTCCGAGGGACGTCCGAAGATTTTACATATTTTCCCCTCCAAGCGACCCGAGCAGATGCGAGGCGTTCCGTTTTTTGCCCCGGTGCTCTCTTATTTCTACGATATTGCCGGCTTCTTAGAATCAACACTTATGACCGCACGGGTGGCCGCGTGTTTAGGCGTTTTTATCACTCAAGAGAACCCCATGGGCGGGGCCATAATGACAGGTGGCGATACAGAAGCTACGACAAACAAGCGGATACAAGGCGTTGAGCCAGCGATGGTCAACTATCTGAATGTCAACGAAAAAATCAACGTTGTGGAACCAAATCAACCCGGCGAGACATTCTCGGCGTTCATGGAAACCATGCTCAGGATTACCGGGTCGGCAATCGGGCTTCCTTATGAGCTATTGGTCAAAGATTTTTCAAAAACCAATTATTCCAGCGCGAGGGCTGCGCTCTTAGAAGGCCGCCGAATGTTCACCCAATGGCGGGGTTGGCTGAGTAAAAAATTATGTCAGCCAATGTGGGAGCTGGTTTTAGAGGAAGCGTTTCTGAGAGGCATGTTCACCGCGCCCGACTTTTACGAAAACAAGACCGAGTTGTGCCGGGCGGTTTGGATTGGCGGCGCTTGGGGATGGGTGGACCCGGTAAAAGAGGTCGAGGCGTCAATGAAGGCTATCGAGTACAACCTGTCAACCCATGCCAAGGAAGCGGCAGCCCAGGGAGAGGATTGGGAAGAGATTCTGGAACAACGGAAGCGGGAAAAGGCCACAAAGAAAAAGTTGGGCTTAGAAGAACCCGAGCCACCGCAAGGCGTCACCGCTCCCCAGAAAAGCAATGCGCGATGGGAAGCGATGGTCATGGCCGAGACCGATTGAAACAAGGAGACAAAAACGAAATGCCGAACCCGACGAAGAATAATCATTTTTTTGAAGCGGTACAAAATAAAATTTGGGCGCTGCATCCAGCCAAGTTGGAAGAAATCGCCGTGTTTATCGACAAGAGGCTGAAAGGCGACCTGACCGATATCCCAGAGGCGGCGATCAAAAAGGGCGGCAATAAGGGTGGTGACAACTACGAGATTCAAGACGGCGTGGCGGTACTCCCCATTTATGGAACCTTGAGCAAGCGAATGAACCTGCTTGGAAGCATATCGGGTGGAAGTAGCACCGAAATTATGATGCGGGATTTCCGCATGGCGCTTGAGGACAGCCGGGTGGATTCCATTTTGCTGGACATCGACTCCCCTGGCGGCTCGGTAGATGGCACAAAGGAACTTGCAGACCTGATCTTTGCGTCAAGGGACCAAAAGCCGATCGTTGCTTATGCCAACGGCACCATGGCATCGGCGGCATACTGGATCGGTTCGGCGGCACATAAGATCGTTACCCCCGAAACCGCCATGGTCGGCTCCATCGGTGTGGCCATGATGCACTATGACTATTCAACGAGGGACGAAAAAGAGGGGATCAAGCGCACGGTGATAACCGGTGGCGCGTTTAAGCGTATCGCCAGCGACGAAAAGCCGCTTTCCAAGGAAGGCTCAGAATATCTCCAATCGATGGTTGACGACATGTACGGCCTGTTTCTGGAAGCGGTCGCCCAGAATCGCGGCACCGACTCTGAAACAGTACATAAAAAAATGGCTGATGGGCGATTGTTCATCGGGGCCAAGGCTTTAAAGGCTGGTCTGGTTGATCAAATCGGAAACTTTGACAGCGCACTGGCGCTATCACAACAAATAGGAGGAAGCAGCATGGATTTAAAAGAATTAACTGCGAAACACCCTGAATTAGTCAAGCAGATTCAGGATGACGTAATTGCAACAACTCCCACTTACGACGATGGCCAGAAAGAAGGCATCAAAACCGAACGGTTGCGGGTTATCGATATTCTCGCGGCGGAAGCGGACCCGGTGGAGATGGCCAAGGCTATCAAAGATGGCACTGCCTCAGCCGACGCCTACAAGCAGTTTTTCTTGGCCGAAAAGACAAACAAGGCCACCAAACTGGAAAATCTGGAAAAGGATGCGACGGCCTCACAGGGGCATGAAGACAAAGAGCCGGGCGGCAAGGGCTATATGGTCCAGGTCGATGAGTATAAGGCTGCCAATAAATGTAGCCTGAGCGATGCCATGCTCGCGATCAGCAAAAGCGATCCGAAGGCTCGTACGGCGTACATCGCGCAGCAAAACAAGTAACACCAACAAAAACGATTAAAATAGGAGACTGATTATGTCTTGGAACAAAGGAATAAGAACATTTAAGGCCGGGGAAGCTCTGGCCGCGAAACGGCGGGTGAAAATCGAAGGCACGTCCGTTATACCGCCCGAGGTTGTCTATGCTGATGCTGGTGAAGATTACATCGGCGTGACCGAATATGCAGTTGCCGACGGTGCTTTGGTAGCGGTTAAGCTGAATACCTATCCGGGCACTTTTGAAATCGAGTGCATTGTGAATTCGTCAATCGCAATCGGTACGGTCTTATATGGTGCTGCCAGTGGGATGGTGTCGGATGCTTCAAGCGGTACTGCCCAGGGGATATCCCTGGAAGCCGGGGTCGATAACAGCCATATCGAGTGCGCCATGTGGAACGTGAAGGCGACCACGGCGGCGCTGATTTCCATCGCTGATGCGGGTTCTCATACCGTACAAACAACCGCTGAGGCGGCCTTGCAGGAAATCTATCAACACATTTTGAGCGCACAGCGAACTATCCCGATCTCTCTTGGCTCGATTACACAAGAGGACGGAACGTCTCTTTTGAAGCAAGCTGGAACGGTTGCGGGTATCGCTCAGATCGGGAATAAAGAGCACGTGATCAATATTCCGGTCAACGCCTCGGAAGGTGACGCACTGGGTTTTAGCGTTGCCGTGCCACAAGATCTGGATGACAGCGCGGATATCGTCATCCATGTCCTGGTCGGCAAAGATGCCAACAACGATGTTTTGACTCTGGACTGTGAGGTTTTCCCGGTTGCGGTTGGGGACGTTGCGAATGCTGACATTCAGGACACGGCGGCGACAACGATTGTCGAGGGCGGAACCGAATTGACGTTTACCTGTGGGGCTGACGGTGTTCTTGCGGCTCCCGGAGGGCTGACTGTTATTTTGACCCAGGGCGGCACGAACGATGGCGACGCCGTTTATATCTACGCCGTGTGGATCGAGTATACAGCGCTGATATTAGACGCATAAAATAACGTTTTTGAGCAAGGAATAATCATTAAAACGGAGGAAATAACATGAGAGCAAAAGCAAGTACCGCTATCTATCGGCCTGATTTGGGCCAGGTGGTTAACGAATATGCGGAAGGGCCTACGATGGGTCTGATCGGCCTGGAACTGATGCCGATCTACAAGACGCCTATCGCTGCCGCTTCATATCCGGTTATCCCAAAAGAAGCCCTTTTGAAGCTGCCGGATGTTTCCCGTGCGGCCAGGGGTCACTATTCTCGGGACGATTGGGAATATGAGCGAGGGATCTTCTCAACCTCTGAGAAAGGCCGGGAAGAACTGATCGACGACAGCGAACGAAAGCTGATGGACCAGGAAGCTCCGGGAGCGTCTGATCTTATCGCAGTCCAGCGAGGCTGGAACTTTATTATGAAGGCCCAGGAAAAACGAATCGCTGCTAAAGTTTTTGACGATTCCACATTTTCAGCGGTCACGATTACCCATGAATGGGACGATCAGGACAATGCGGTTCCCATCGATGATGTCAACACCGGCAAAATGGCAATGCGAAAAGCCTGTGGGATGCTTCCGGATGTGTTGGTTATTGCGTATTCCACATTTGTAAATCTGAAACAAGTCGATTCCATTGTGAATAGGTTGAAATACACCTTCCCCATGATTGATATGAACCGGATGACAACGACTCAACTCGCTGCGGTGTTCGACGTGCCGAGGGTACTTGTCGGCGGAGCGATTTATGATTCGGCGGGAAAAGGTAAAGATGCGAGCATTTCAGATATTTGGAGTAACGAATATGCCGCTCTGATGAAAATCAGCTCCGGGCCGGACCTAAGACAACCCGGTTTCGGCCGCACCTTCCTGTGGACCGCTGACAGTCCACAGGATCCGGTGGTTGAACAGTATCGTGAGGAAGAAGTGCGCTCGGATGTTTTCCGCGTGCGACACAATTGCGATGAGGTGCTGATCCAGAGCAAAAACGATTCCGGCTCGGTCGTTTCCAATATCGCAGCGGCCTGCATTTACCTAATGGACAACATCACGACATAAAAAAGCCATGAGCAGCAAAACCACATTTAACTCGGCGGCCCAGGACATTTTCGATGCCCTGGGTCAGTCGGCTACTTTTACCCCTGTCGTAGGGGACCCGGTGCCGTCGCTGCAAGTCGACCTTGATCAAGAGGTTGATTGGCAGGGAGGCACGGCTCAGGTTTATGAGTCGGGCTTGAAGATCGAATATATCCTGTCTGACATCGGATATGAGGCGAACCCGGGGGATATTTTCACGATTGATGAAACCGATTACACGGTCAAGTCGGTCGTAGAGAACGATGGATGGTTTGTGACGGTGGCGGTGAAATAATGATTCAGATTGAAATCGATAAATCTGATTTAAGCGCTGTGAGTGCGGCCATGTACGGGATTAAGAATGGTCAAAAGACCGTGCTCACCCGGGCTGTTAACAAAACCATGACCGGCGTTAAAACAGATGCAACTCAGGAGATTTATAATATTTTGAGTTTAACAAAAACCCGTATCAAAAAGAGTTTTAAGATCAAGAGAATGACTTGGGGAAGCCCTACCGCCAATATCAGGTCAACTGGAAAGCCTGTCGGCTTGGCCACGTTTTTGGGAACCAGGGAGATCAATGCCGGGGTATCGTCAAAGGTTAAGCGAACGGGGCCGCGAAAGGTTACGAAGGACGCCTTTATCGGAATGCGCGGAAACACGAAACATGCCTATTGGCGAAGGTATAAAGGGGCGAAGGTAGCATTTCGCCCATGGGTTCCGTATTCGATGCTGCCTGAAAAGTACCGCTTGCCTCTCAAGCGCCTCACCGGCCCCAGGATCCAAGATATTTACGACGACCCGGTGGTGATGAAAGCTGTTTTAAAAAAGGCTGACGTTCGAATGACTAAAAACCTTAACCACGAACTTGATTATTTACTGAGCACGCTCTAATGGCTGAGACGATCAGAGAACAAATCATAGCTGCAATCACAACGGCGCTGGCAGATGTCCGAACGGCGAACGGGTACAACACCGAGTGCGGTCAGAACGTCAAGCGGGCCGCCAAGAAGACCGACCCCGGCGACCTGCCGGCCATCGTGGTTTGGCCTGAACATGAGGGGGTTTCCAAAGAGTACGGAGGTAGCGTCAATGTCATGCCGTTTCGAGTCGAGGGTCTGAAAGCCTGGGGGTCAGGTAATTTATCGGTAGTCGCTGAAGAGACCCAGGGGGATCTGATCGAGCGTATGACCGGGGACGTGCTGACAGTGGACTACACATCCGGCGGAACCTATGTCACCAAAACCGGCGATACGATCACCGGAGCCGACTCAGGAGCGACCGCCTTTGTACAATCAGTGACTTTAGACAGTGGATCATGGGCCGGTGGCGACGCTGCCGGGACGCTCACTCTAAGGCGGCTGGTCGGGTTATTTCAGGCCGAAAACCTGGATGTCGGGGCCAATAGCAACGCAGCTACAATCTCAGCAGCACCGACCGGAGACCATGCACCAGCGTTAATTACCGGCGGCCTTGCCGATAGCATTAAATATCTCTCCGGTGGGGTCGAGGAATACCCGGACCCGGAGCAAAAGATTATCAGCGTGCCGGTTATTTGCGAAATCACTTACAAGACGCGGGCTGGCGATCCATATCACCAACCGGCGTGAGGGTATGTGGCAAGGAATACAGACGATGCTCGTCAATTAAGGCGGGGGAAGCGCAGGCACCTTGCTACATTTGCCCGAACTGGCAGGGGAGAAATCTCATGGACTTAAAAAAGCAACGAATTGACCTGCTTACTCAAAAGATCGTGATCATTGCGAACCAGTACAAGGAATTGGTTGGCGATAGGGGGCCGAGGTTCACTTATAAAGACGCCCTGAAGGTCTGGAATCAGGTCAAGACAAAAAAACGGAGGAAATAAAAAATGCCTACAGCAGAGCAAGGAATTCTATATTACGAGGCTGGTCAGAGTGGCGGGTCTTACGTCAACCTGACGGATCAGGGCGATTACAAGGACTTTAAAAGCACGGTCAACTTTTTTAGCAAGCGGTCAGGCTATGCGCCTGTCGTGCGACCCAATGGCGTCGTGACGGGGCTGGTCGTTACCCCGGCGGTATCGGGAACGAATGACCTTATCGATGTATCCGCCGGAACGGTTATGATCGCCGGAGTTTTAACCACCGTGGCCGCCGATACGGATGTTTCATGCACAAGAGGCGTGACGACTGACATTTATATGAAAAACTCCATCACGATCACCTCGGGCGGCGCTGTCGCGGTGGTTGTCGGGACCGATCATACAGGAACCTCGGACGACCGCGGTGCAAACGGTGGACCACCCTACATCGACAACGATGCAATTGAAATCGCGCAGGTGCATTTCGATACTGTCGCTGCGGCGGCTGTCGTGGCTGATGAAATCAGGCAGGTCGTTGGAACCCATGTCGAGCGGTTTGATTACCCCACCTGGATTATCGAGCCCTTCGATGTCGAGTCCGGGATTATCGGTTTTGCCGGGGTAACGTTCAATTCGGCATTGGCAGGGATCCACAGTGAGGACGCTGGAAGCACGATTGCTGGAAAGCTGGTTTATGTCAATTATTACGAACCATCCTTTGCCGAGGTTCCCCAATCGGTTGACTTTGTTCGGCCTGGCGACACTCATTCGGTTTCTTCCAAGCAGATTTACGGCGGCACTTTGGGAAGCTCTTCAGCATCCCTGGGCGCGGGATCGTTTACAGCCTACCTGCTGGATGGCGTGACGGATGGCTTTCTGTTGTACGAAGGTCAAATTTTGATGTTCAAATTCTTCCCCGACCGCCTAAAATCCGAATACATTTTGTGCCAGGGCAAGCTCGGTATTACAGAGTCCTACCCGGCTGATGATAATATTTCCGTTGCCGCTACCATTGCGGCTGAAACGGCGGGGGTGCGTGTAACCGGATAACAGAATAACCGAAAGGGGGCATAGTGGGATTTGACTCAAAAGCGTTCATGGTCGCAAAGTTCGAACTGAGGACCGAGGCTGTAAAAGTGCCGGAGCTTGCAGATTGGTTTGGTGGTGAAGCTCCGGTTTGGACTATTAGGGGGTTGACCGGGAAGGAATACGGCAGGGTTAATGAGGCGGTGGCGAGAAATAAAAACGTCGAGGCCTTTATCAAAGAACTAACATCAGAGTCACCTAAAAAACTTGCCAACGGACTCGGCAAGGTTCTTATCGGAGTGGATGTCGCGGACGATATTGCGAAAAGGATCAGCCTTTTAGGATATGGTTCTGTTGACCCTGTATGCGAATTAGAGATGACTAAAAGACTGTGTAAATTTTTCTGCGAGGTCTTTTACAACCTCACCACTAAAATCATCTTACTCTCCGGCCAGGGTTCCGTCGTGGGGGGGCAGAAGCCCTCTGGCAAGACGAAGAAGTAAAAGCGTCGATGCACCTGTGCCATGCTAGGGGGCGGTTTCTGTACGAAGCGCGGCCTGATCTATTTCCCTGGGGGTCTCTTACTCCGATAGAAACAAGCCTCTGGGGTCTTTTCTATAAAGAGCAAAACCGGAAAAATAAACACCATGGCTGATCTCGAAAAAACTGTTTCAGTTATTTTTCAAGGCACCGACAATCTCTCCGGTAAGCTGAAATCAATCTCAAGAAACGTAGACCAGTTTGCCGGGGATATTCAGAGCGCTACACAGCCGCTTGCGGACCTGGCTAAAAACGTCTTGCAGGTTGAGGCGGCGTTGGTTGCTTTATCGGTGGGTGGGCTGGTCTACGCTTTCAATAAATCAAAAGAATTTGAGGGTGCGTCGATTGAACTCAGGAAAGTTTTAGGTGAAGAAATCGACTTGCTGGATGAAGCTGAAAAGGCCGCCATGGGCTTTTCAGACCAGTATGGAGAATCAGCGACAGATATTCTACGTAGCACCGCCCAGTTTAAGCAAGCCGGTTTTGAAGTCGAAGAGGCCATGCTCCTCACCAAGAACGCCCTGGACTTAGTGATCGCCGGAGAACTTGAGGCGGCAGAGGCCAGTGAGATTTTAGTTGCGGTGCTCAAGGGCTTTAAAGCGCCAGCGTCGGAAGCTGCCCGTCTGATCGACATCTTAAATGAAGTTTCAAACAAATACGCCACCAATATAGAACAGCTTGGCGTCGGAATGGCTCAACTGTCGCCAATAGCCCGAACGATGGGGTTCTCTATGGAGGAAACCGCAGGGATCTTGACGCCTGTCATTGAGATTTTTAGGTCCGGAGAAGAAGCGGCAACCGCCCTTAAAATGGGCCTCTTGAAATTAATCGACGATGCTGTGCCGGTCAGGGAAGCCCTGGCCTCCATCGGAGTCAGTCAAACAGATGCTAACGGAAGGTTGCGGTCCGGCAGGGATATCCTCTTGGACGTGGCAACTGCATTTCGGACCCTGGACCAAGATCAAAAGCTATTTGTCACTTCTCAACTCGTGGGAATTCGACAAGCTGCAAAGATGGTCGAGGTTTTTGACGGTTTAGCCATAACAACCGAGGTCACAGCCGTTGCCTTGGGCGCAGCGGGATCGGCGGCAGAGGAAGTTACACTACGCCTTGAAAGCTCCGAAGTCGCTGTCAACAGGCTAAAAGAGGGGTTTGTGAACCTCGCCATAACGATGGGCGATAAGTACAGGGAATCGGCCAAGGGGGTGATTGACGGCACAACGGCAATCGAAAACGCATTTGCGACCGCCATAAGGGCAGGGACGTTCGACCCGATCTTTGATGCCATTGATAATTTTGGTGTCAAGGTCGCCAAAGATCTGCAAAAGATCGCCGATATCATGCCGGAAGCTCTGGAAAAGGTCGAGTTTGAGGGGCTGGTCGCATCGTTTGAAAACCTGGGCGTGGCTGTCAAAGAGGCGTTTTCCGCCCTGTTCGGCGATGTAGATCTGACAACGGCTGAGGGGCTGTCAGAGGCGATTCAGAAAGTTGTCGATGCGGTGACGGCGCTGACGAACATCTCTGCTGGGATCATCGAGGCGTGGGAGCCGCTCATAGAGTTGCTGTCTAAAGGAATAGATAAGTTTTCAGCCACGGATGAATCAACCAAATCATGGATTGGAAATCTTCTCGGTACGTTCCAAATAATCAATAAATTAACCGGAGTTTTAACTATATTCTCATCTGGTTTAGGTTCTGTAGCCAGTGCCTTCACGGCCGTAGGTGCTATTA
>SDBT01009157.1_pt1 | contig 16098 bp, 13 predicted proteins | sample 2277101 | NCBI WGS metagenome assembly SDBT01 (sample SAMN10404973, study PRJNA504765) | marine sediment metagenome | isolation source: marine sediment core GS10_PC15, 103 cmbsf | place: Arctic Ocean: Southern Knipovich Ridge | collected 2010 | reverse complement strand
GAGAAGGTGCCGCTCGACGCAGTCGTAGAGAAGGGAAGCACCTCGATCAACCAGGCGCCCATCACAGGTGAATCTCTCCCCGTTCCAAAAGAGGAGGGGGACGAGGTCTATGCTGGGACGATCAATGAAGAGGGGGCGATAGAGTGCCGCGTGACAAAAGGAGCGGATGAGACAACTCTTGCGCGGATCATCCATCTAGTGGAAGAGGCGCAGTCGCGTCGAGCGCCCACTCAGCAGTGGGTGGAGAAATTTGCGCGCGTCTATACACCGATAATGATCTGCTTGGCGCTCCTGGTCGTTATACTCCCCCCGCTTCTATCGCTCGGAACGTGGGCAGAGTGGTTCTACCGCGGGTTGGTGATCCTAGTGATCGCCTGTCCCTGTGCACTCGTCATCTCAACTCCAGTAAGTATCGTATCGGGACTGACTGCCGCCGCAAGAAATGGAGTGCTCATCAAGGGGGGGATGTTCCTAGAGGCCTTTGGGAAATTGCGCGCGCTCGCCCTCGATAAGACGGGAACGCTCACCTATGGCCGCCCCGAAGTACAGAAAATCGTGCCGCTCAATGGCCATACAGAAGAGGAGCTGCTCGAGCGCGCCGCCTCATTAGAGGAGCCGAGCGAACATCCCCTGGCACGCGCCATCTTAAAACTGGCGAAGGAGAGGGGAATAAAGGTGGAGCGGGCCGAAGATTTTCAGATTACAAAAGGGAAGGGAGCAGAGGGAACCTTTCGGGGGACGCGCTACTGGATTGGAAGCCACCGCTTCATGCATGAGATGAAGCAGGAGACCGAGGAGATCCATCAGATGGCACTCGAATTAGAAGATGCAGGCCACTCGATCATCGCCATTGGAAATTCTAAACATGTCTGCGGACTGATCGGTGTTGCAGATGAGCCGCGAGAAGATATCGCTGCCATCATCCAGGAGATCAAAGAAGCGGGCGTTCAGCACGTTGTGATGCTCACCGGAGACAACCAGCAGGCGGCGCAGGCGATTGCAAAACTTGCCGGCGTGGATGAGACTCAAGCTGAGCTCCTACCTGAAGATAAGGTGAAAGCGATAGAGAGGCTAAAAGCAAAGTGGGGAGTCGTGACGATGATCGGTGACGGAATCAATGACGCTCCGGCGATGGCTGCCGCCAGCTTTGGTGTTGCCATGGGGGCGATGGGCACCGATGCTGCCATCGAGACAGCCGATATCGCGCTCATGTCCGATGACCTTTCAAAAGTGCCGTGGCTCATTCGCCACTCAAGACGCACCCTCAAAGTGATTCAGCAGAATATCGCCTTCTCCTTGGGGCTGAAGGTGATCTTCCTAGGGTTGGCCATCACAGGATTCGCTTCACTATGGATGGCTATCGCCGCCGACACCGGAGCTTCGCTCCTCGTCGTCTTTAATGGATTGAGCCTGCTCCGCCGTTCTTCTTCTCCATCTTTGCTATCATAGAAAAGGCTCTCTTTTCTATCTTAGGATAGGCTTTTAAGAGGACATTTCTAAATGTGATCCTCTCTTCTGAAGAGATCGCTTTTTTAATTTCTTTGTTGCCAGAGAGCACATTCGCAGCGCGTTTCGCTACTTTGTTGACTCTCTTAAGATCAAGATCAGTATTAGCTAGCACTTCCTTGAGTTCATCATCAGATTTACCTGTTTTACGGAATGCGACAGCTGCTTCTGCTAGAGAGACCTTACTCTGACGAAATTTCCGATAGTTGTCTATAGCTGTTTCTAGCTTTGGTGGCTTGGTAAAGCTATTTCCACCTTTCATTACGAAATAGGCAATTTTGACAATTGTCTTATTCGTAATCCCATCTATTTTCTTGGCTATATTATAGAGGGTCATTGCTTTTTCAGCGTTACTGAGGCTCTTGTCAAGCGTAGAAAGTTCTTTCCCAATCGCTCCCTTAAATTCATCTCTATTGAACCTGATGGGGAAAGAGGCCAACGTCTATGGCCTTACCGATAAATTGCTCCGCGGGATCTCAGGAGAAGAAGAGGTCTTTTTCGACCGGGTTGCTGTGAGTTGGGACAGTCTCATTTTGGGTCTTAAGGAGGAGCGCTATGGGCGCCTCGAAAAGCAGACTGCGCAGCTTTCCGATTTTGAGGCAGAGATAAGTAACTTAAACTTTATCTTGTGGTGGGTTCTGATTTGGTAATTGTGCTTGCTTGAGCTCGAGTTTTGCTACCTTGGCTCTTAAGTTTTCTCTCTCTGCTTTGGCTTTTACTAACTCGGCCTCGAGTTCTGCTAACTTGACGATGTTGAATTTTTTCTTTTTCTGTTCGAGTTCTATCTGTGTTTTTACTTTAGTAAGTGTTTCAACCTTATCTGAGAGGGATTTATTTTCCTTCTTGAGGAGTGCTACATAGGTTTCGATTGGTGTGGTAAACTTGGTCGCTTCTGTGTCAAATTTTTCTCCTTGGGATGAGAAAAATATAATAAGATATTTTTGTATCTGAGAGATAGCCTCTTGAAAGTCTTTTGGGATATCTATTGAGGAAATGTTATCTGATGGTAGTATTGGTCTAAGGGAATCTTCTATCCTAGCTGCTTTATTAAATGCTTCTATATTTTCTGAGTTTACCATCGCAGTAAGTCTATTACCCTTGTCAGATAGGAATTTATGATCCTTCTTGAGAAGTGCTACATAGGTTTCGATTGGTACGATAAACTTGGTTATTAATTTTTTTTTCTTCGCTTCTATTTTTAAATTCATTCCTTTGGAGGAGAAAAACTTAATAAGAAGTTCTTCTATTTTATCCAGTGCTGTTGGTGCTTTGTCAAAGGGAACGCTATCTGAGAAATAAGAGGAACAATTTTCTAATTCGACTTTACCTGACATAATCTTATTCTCCGTAATTATTGATTTATATGAGTGATATTATAAAGTAGAAGAGGATTAATAGCGATTTGAATTTATTTTTTAAATTAGGGGAGTCGTGCTCGCTGCCGAGTAGACCCCCATTTCTCACCAGTCAACTGATAATGTTGCAATATTGATTCTAGATCATCTAAGATGACGCGTATGTGGAAACGACTGATCGTATTACTCTTTGCTGCTCTCGCTCTGACTTCATGTGGGACGAAAGGAGAGACCTACCGCGTAGGTGTCGACTCGAGCTGGTTTCCATTGAATCTGATGGGGAAAGAGGCCAACGTCTACGCCTTTACAGATGAACTACTCCGCGCGATCTCGCATGAAGAAGATGTCTTTTTTGAGCGGGTTGCTGTGAGTTGGGACAGTCTCATTCTGGGTCTTAAAGAGGAGCGCTATGAAGGGATGCTCAGTTCGATCTCCCCTCGCCTCTACATGAAGGAGATCTATGAGTTCTCCGACCTCTTTCTCCATACAGGACCTGTTCTGATTGTACGGAGCGATGTGAAGATGCGCTCCTTAGGGAAGATGAAGGGAAAAGAGGTGGCCGTAGACTCGCTCAAAACAGAGGTGCTTCTTCTCGAACACTACCCCGGCGTGATCGTCCACTACTACGACTCAATTCCAGAAGGGCTAGATGAAGTGATTTCAGAGCAGTTCGATGCCATTCTAGTCGACTATCTCCCCGCTTCAAGCTACATTCGAGACCTCTACTACGGAAAGGTCAAGATCGCCTCACCCCCCTTGAGTGACCAAGGCCTTCGCCTACTCACCCTTAGCGGTGAACAGAGTGATCTGATCAAACTCTTCAACCGCGGCTTAGATAAACTCAAAGACGACGGCACCTACGACATGCTCCTCAAGAAGTGGGAGCTCAATTAATCCCGCAGCGTTTGAGGCAGAGTAAGTAACTTAGACTTTATCTGATGTCTCTGCTTTGATTTTTGCAAGCTTATCTTCTGTCTCTGCTTTGATTTTAGTTATCTCATCTTCTGCATCTGCTTTGGTTCTTGCAATCTTGGATTTGAGCGATAGAGTCTCGAGGAGTACTCTATTGATTTCAAATATCTGTGCAGTAAGCTCTTTAACTTTATCTGAGAGGGATTTATTCTCCTTCTTGAGGAGTACTACATAGCTTTCGATTGGTGTGATACACTTGGTCGCTTCTGTGTCAAATTTTTCTCCTTTGGAGGAGAAAAACGTAGTAAGATATTCTTGTATCTGAGAGATAGTTTCTTGATAGTGTGTTGAGATATCTACTGAGGAAATGTTATCTGATGGGAGTGAGGATCTAAGGGAATCTTCTATCTTCGCTGCTTTATTAAATGCTTCTATATTTTTTGAGTTTACCATCGCAGTAAGTCTATTACTCTTGTCAGATAGGAATTTATGATCCTTCTTAAGGAATGTGATATAGGTTTCGATTGGTGTGATAAACCTGGTTTTTAATTTTTGTCTCTGCGCTTCTGTGTTAAATTTCATTCCATTGGAGGAGAAAAACGTAATAAGATGTCCTTCTATTTTATCCAGTGCTGTCTGTGCTTTTTCTGAGGAAACGATATCTAATAAATCAGAGGGACGATTTGCAAATTCGACTGTGCTTGACATAATCTTATTCTCCGTTATGAATGGTTGATTTTGATGAAATTATAAAGTAAAAGGGCATTGATAGATATTAAAATCTTTTCTTTATTAGGAGTGACCGCTGATGCGGCAGCGGTCGTGCTCGCTATACTCTTTGCGGACAAGATCGAGGGTCTTTGGGTCGGGGGGACACTTTTTTATATCCCAGATCTTATTGGCATAGTTTTCAATGGATACGTCGGCGGAGAAGGAGCCCATGCCGGCGATATTATGGATGGCGCACTCGGCCCACATTAGGGGTTTTTGATAGAGCGCCTCTACTCTCTTTTGGGTCTCGTAGTAGGCCATGAGATCTTTGAGGACGAAGAAGCGGTCGGCGATGATGCCTGCTGGCCCTTCGAGTAGGCAGTTATAGACGGAGAGAAGGGCTTCATGCTCTGCATCGTTCTCGACAAGTGAGCGATCTTTGAGAGCGTTGACGGCCTGTTTGATTTTAGTTTCGCTTGAAAAGATATCGAGTGGGTTATAGCTATGATCTTTCCAGGTTGCAGCGTTCTCTTCGGCGCTTGCGCCAAACATAAAGGGCCACCACTTATCACCGACGCTCTCACGCATCTCGACGTTGGCTCCGTCATCTGTCGCAATGGTGAGGGCTCCATTGATGGAGAACTTCATGTTCCCTGTTCCGGAGGCTTCCATCCCGGCTGTTGAAATCTGCTCTGACAGGTCACTACCAGGAATGATAATTTCAGCGCGCGAGACGTTATAATTTTCGATAAAGATGATCTTTAGCTTATCGCTCATCTTGGGGTCGCGGTTGATTTTGCGAGAGAGGCAGTAGATGAAGCGGATGATGTTTTTTGCGACCTGATAGCCAGGGGCAGCTTTTCCTCCAAAGATGGCAAAGCGTTTGATACGGTGGGAGTTGGGATCTTCTCCGATCTCAAAATAGAGCATCAGAAGGTGGAGCGCCTTCATGAGCTGCCGTTTGTATTCGTGAATCCGTTTGATCTGCACATCGAAGAGGGCGTCTGAGTCGAGGAAATTTTCTTGAACGTACTCTCTGCCTATGCCGTGATGCGCCCGCATATCCTCCTCGATCATGGCTAGCAGCCGCTCTTTGTTCTTTTTCTTGATGGCAAGAAACTCTTTTTGAGAGTCTGGATCGCTTCCGAACTCACCAATGCGGCTAAGCTCTCTGAAGTTGGTGATCCACCCTCTGCCGATGCGCCTTTCTAGGAAGTCGACGAGAAGGGGATTGCAGTGAAGGAGCCAGCGCCGCTGTGTCACGCCATTCGTCACATTGATGAACTTTTCAGGATAGATCTCGTGAAACTCTTTGAAGAGAGACTTTTTCAGGATCTCAGTATGCAATTTTGCCACGCCGTTAATAGAGTGGGAGCCGTAGATCGCCAGGTTGGCCATTCGTACCTGCCCCCCCTCGACAATTGACATGGTGCGCACCTTCTCTTCGTTGCCGGGGAACTTCTGGCGGATCTCACTCACGAACTCTCTGTTGAGGCGCTCGATGATCGTGTAGTGGCGGGGGAGGAGGGCGCTGAGTCGCTGAACATTCCACTCTTCTAAAGCCTCTTTCAGGACGGTATGGTTGGTGTAAGAGCAGCAGCTCTTCACAATCTCCCAAGCTTTTGCCCAAGCGATATCATTCTCTTTGGTGAGCAGGTGCATGAGTTCGGGAATGATGAGTGCAGGGTGGGTGTCATTGATCTGGATCCGTACTGAGTCACCAAAGGCGTCGAAGTCGGAGTTGACCTCCTTATATTGATTGACGATATCCTGGAGGGAGGCGGAGACGAGGAGGAACTCCTGCTTTAGGCGGATCCGCTTGCCCGCTTCATGGTTATCGTTTGGATAGAGGACATCTGTCAGACTAGTATTCTCGCTAGCCTGTCCGATCTCTCCTGCGTTGTAGCGCTGCAGCTTGAAGTTACGCGGCGACTCCTTGGTCGACCAGAGACGGAGTGTTAAGACTGAAAAGTTGGGATCTTCACTGTAGCCGATGATAGGGAGGTCGTAGGGGAGGGCGCGCACCTCTTCAAAATCCATAAGGTCGAAGACCTCGTCACCATGGCTGTTTTTGCGGGGGAGGGGTTTGCCACCGAATCGTACAATAACACCGCGGGAGTCTTGGCGGAACTCCCAGGGGTTTTGCGTCAATAGCCATCGGTCGGGACGTTCTACTTGTACACCGCAGACTAGCTCCTGTTCGAAGATTCCATATTGATAGCGCATCCCATAGCCCATCGCGGGATATTGGAGCGTGGCGAGAGAGTCGAGAAAGCAGGAAGCGAGACGCCCGAGTCCACCATTACCAATGCCAATATCGGGTTCCATCTTCGAGATCTTACCGAAGTCGCGCTTGAGCAGAGAGAGAACCCGCTTTACCAAGTCGACGGCGCTGATATTGGTGATATTATTCCCAAAGAGACGACCAGGCATATACTCCATAGAGAGATAGTAGAGTCTGCGCAATCCCTTTTTCTTGAAGGTGTGGGAGGTCGCCGTCCAGTTGATCATGATCTCTTCACGAAGAGCTGCGCAAAATGCTCGATAGAACTCCTCATCACTCGCCTCATCGGCGCTCTGACCCATCGTTGTGATCAGGTAGTGACGTACTTTTTGCGCTACAGTTTCAGCTTGTCCATTGAGTGGGTCCATACTCCTTCTCTATCATGAAAAAATAGCGCGGACAAGATAAAAAACAAGGATGCAGACAATTGCGCTCGATGGAATCGTGATCACCCAAGAGAGAGCGATATCGCGCAGAGTGCGCAAGTTAAGTGCAGAGATCCCGCGTGCCAATCCGACGCCGAGGATTCCCCCCACGATACAGTGCGTAGTGGAGATAGGGAGGCCGAGTTTCGAAGCGGCTAAAATCGTGATCGCAGCGCCAAACTCTGCGCTGAAACCTCTTGTAGGGGTCAGTTCTGTGATCTTCTTCCCGATCGTCTCCATCACACGCCAACCCCATGTTGCAAGGCCGATCACAATGAAAATTCCACCGAGCGCTAAGAGCCATGTGGGCACTGTCGAAGTGAGGGAGAGGTGGCCCTGGCGGATGATTTCAAGAGCGGCGGCTATCGGTCCGATCGCATTCGCAACATCGTTGGCGCCATGGGCAAAGGCGACATAGGAGGCACTCACAATTTGTAGCGACGCGAACATCTTCTCAACGATTTTGTAGTCGGAACTTGCCGTATATAAGTTGGAGTGGTCGCGCACCTCTTCAGCATAGCTCTCCACATCTCTTAAAATGCCCCCCACTCTATCGCGCCGCTCGCCCTTACTAGAGAGTTTGACCCGTCTTAGATGGCGCATCGCCTTATTGAGGCTGAAGACCTGCTGAGAGACATTTGGCGAGACCGTTTTTGACTGAGGAAAGTAGACTCTCTTAAGAACTGCTCTGCATATAAGGCCTGCGGTGCTGCCCACCAGAACTCCGATTGCAAGCGTCTCCAGAAGATTCAACTCCAGATTCAAAGAGCCCACTCCATTGAAGAGGACACTGAGAGTAAAGACGAAAAAGACCACGCCGAAGAGGATAGGAAGGAGCCGTCTCGTTGCAGAGATGGGATTCATCGCAAAGAGCACCTTCCGCTGGAGCGTGCTGAATATAAGATAGGCGAAGAGGGCACTTATGGCAGGAGAGATCACCCAGCCGAGAGCAATCCTTCCTACCTCCCCCCAAAGCACCGTATGCATTCCACCGACCATTACACCGAACCCTAGTAGAGCTCCCACAATGGCGTGGGTTGTGGAGACAGGCCACCCGAAAAAAGAAGCCACTTGCAGCCATACCGCAGTGGCGACGAGAGCCGAGAGCATTCCGTAAAGAAGAATCTTCGGGTCATTTGCAAAGAATTCAGGGTTGACGATCCCCTGCTGCATCGTTCTCGAAACATTTCCGCCGAGGAAGAAGGCGCCGCAAAACTCCAGCAGTCCCGCGATAATCACCGCCTTGAATAGGGTGAGCGCACCAGATCCTACCGACGTTCCCATCGCATTGGAGACATCGTTGGCACCGATACTCCATGCCATGTAAAGCCCAGCTACAAGAACTAGAATCGTTAAGATGAGTTCTATTGACATAGTCTTATTTAAGTTCCAAAATCATACGGATACGGTTTGCCAGTTTTTCAGAGATGTGTGAAATCTGATTAATCTCTTCAACGAGGCGGATATATAGATAGAAAACCGGAGTCTTCACCGTTTCAGCCGTCTTGAAAAACTCCTTCATCAATGCATGTTTCATCTTATCCGCCTCATATTCCAGACGAGAGGTCTGGTCGACGATCAACTTTACCTTTTCCGCTTCGATTCCACCAAAGGAAGATTCTAATAGCTCATGAAGCTCCCTGATAATATTGCGCGTATCCCAGAAAGCCTCCATATTCTTTTCAAAGAGCGCTTTCAAATCATCGCATAGAACGCCTAACTCACTTGTCGGATAGAGAGTCAGGAGGTGGCCGATCTCCTCCGCCTTATCGGAGAGGCTATCCTGTATGGAGAGAATATCCAATAACTGATGCCTATCAATCGGTAGGAATAGGCTCTTCGGAAGGTGGTTACGGATATCATTTTTGGTCAGATCAGCTTCATGTTCGAGTTTTGAGAGCTCCTTCACCAGCCGCTCTAGCTCTTTTGGTGTTCTACCTCTTAGATCGTCGAAGATTAGAGTCAGCTTTTTCATGCAGCTGCTCACCTTCTTCATATGGGATTGAAGAGGCTTGAAAGGAGATTTTCCGAATAGACGAGCAATTGTGGAGAGCATCTGATTCACTAAATTTGATTTCTCTCTAACAGGATATAAATCTTATCTATTAAATTCACGAAAAATTGATTGATAGCGTGTAAAACACGCCTCCCACGAGAAGTTCTCTTGGACATGTCTCTCTGCAGCTTGAGAGTTATCTACCCCTTCAACTATTGCGTCGGCATATTTTTGTGGATCCTTCTCCTCGATGAGTACCCCCAACTCTCCTGAGAGCAAGATCTCTTCAAAAGGGGGGAGTTTTGAAGCGATAATGGGAACACCTAGCGCCATCGCCTCGATCAGTACAAGTCCAAAGGCTTCCCACGATGAGGGCACCACAACCGCAGAGAGATGGGAGAGCTCCTCTAATGCTGCTTTCCGAGAGAGCTTCCCTGTTACAGTTATGTAGGGACTCCTCTTCATCTGCTCCTCGAACTCGCCCCCGCCGATCATCTTCAGCTGGTAGCCGCGCGGCCCCAATAGCTCCATCACATCGAGCATAAAGAGGGGATCCTTTTGAGTGATCAGACGTCCAAGGAAGCCGAGAAGTTTTGGAGTCGGAGCTCTCCGCTCTGGAAGGTCATTTAGCGCAATGCCATTATAGATCACTTGATGGTTAGCGCGGGGAAGGAGTCGCTTTTTTTTTGCGAGACTCTCTTCCCACTTTGAAACGAAGACGACCCTATCTGCGCAGCGTATCGCCTGTCTCTCTCCCCATCTACCTAAGAGGTTCCCATTGTAAAGCCCATGCAGTCCATGGATCGTATAGAGAACGGGGCAAGGAGGACGGCAAAAACTTAGAAAAAAGGCAGCGCGACTCCCATGGACATGGATACACTCAGGATTAGCACGCTTGATGATCTTCTGCATGCGCCAGCAGATAGAGAAATCTAAACGTGAAGTGAAAAAATCGAGCTCGTAGCACTCAATTCCAAGAGAGCGAGCTTGACGCAACGCATAGGAATCTTTCTGCGTAAGAAGCAGCGGCTGATCGAGAGATTTTATCATCTCCAAAACAAAGGTTGTCCCCCCACCAGGATCACCATCAGCTACTATCTGTAAGATTTTCATGAAAAAATCAGCTTTCTCTCTATTTTACTTAGCTCGCGCCACTCCCCTTCATCTAACGCTCCGAGTTTCAGGCCACCAATGCGAATGCGAGAGAGTGTGAGGAGGTCGAGCCCTGCGTTTTGCACCATCAGTCGTACCTCTCGCTTCTTACCCTCTCTTACCCCCACTTTTATCGTGCCGCGGCGCATCTTTTTGACCTTAATCGGCTTAATCCACTTCCCTTCGATGAGCGTTCCCTTCGAGAGAGCTTGCAGATGTTCGTGTGTGATCTCCTGCTTCGTCTTTACCAGATACTCTTTCGTCAGGTTGTTCGAGGGGTGGATCACATCTTGAGCAAAATGGCCGTCGTTGGTGATCAGGAGTAGGCCTGTGGTATCGCGATCGAGCCGGCCGATGGTGAAGAGACGTTTTTGCATCCCCTCGAAGAGATCGATCACCAACTTCTTTCTTCCTATGCGGGTATTCGAACAGGTGTAGCCACGAGGCTTGTTGAGGATATAGTAGACCTTCTCCTCGCGAGATTTGATCGGGTGGTCATCGACAAGAATGCGATCTGAGTCAGGATCGACAAGGGTTTGCGGGATCGTGATAACCATATCGTTGACCCTCACCTTTCCATCAAATATTAGCTTTTCAGAGCCCCTCCGGGAGGCGACTCCAGCTGCTGCCAAGACTTTACTTAATCGATTCATGAGGGAGATTATAGAAGAATAATAGTAATAAAAACAACTCTCTTCTAATATTAGATCTTATGGATAGTGGTGCAAAACTCATACTACTCCGTCATGGCAAATCGGAGTGGAATCAAAAAAATCGTTTTACAGGTTGGGTCGATATCCCCCTAAGCAGAGATGGGGTGGTTGAGGCGCAAGAGGCGGGCAAACGCATCAGTAGGGTTCCCTTCGATGTGATCTTCGTCTCCTCTCTCATGAGAGCTGAGCTCACTGCCATGATCGCCATGAGCGAACATGAGGGAGGAAAGACCCCCCTTCTTCTCCATGAGGGAGAGGGAAAACTCGAAGAGTGGGCGAAGATCTACGACCCCAAGGCTGAGGCGAACTGCATTCCCGTCTACGCAGCCTGGGAGATCAACGAAAGAATGTATGGCGAGCTGCAAGGACTCGATAAAGATGAGACCCGCGCCAAATTTGGAGCCGACCAAGTGAAGATCTGGCGCCGCAGCTTCTCAACCCCTCCGCCACATGGCGAGAGCTTGGAGATGACAGCCAAACGCTCCATCCCCTACTTTAAGGAGAAGATCGTACCCTTCCTCGAAAAGGGGAAGCATGTTCTAGTTTCAGCCCATGGAAACTCACTACGCTCCATCGTCATGTACCTCGATAACCTCTCAGAAGAGGAGGTGCTCAACCTTGAGATCCCAACAGGAGAGCCTCTCTGCTACAGCTTTCAAGCGGGCAGTTGGAAAAAAGAAGCGATCGACGAGGTGCAGGATGGATTCAGAAATTTATCTAGATAACGCCGTCCTGGCAAAACCCTCATCCCATCTGATCAACCAGATGCAGCCCTTCCTTAAGCGCCATTGGCAGAGTGTCACCTCCCCCTATCTTAAAGGCAAAGAGCCCTTCGCCACGATAAATAGTACAATCCGCTCGCTTTACAACTTCGTTGGGGCGCATGAAGGTGATCGCTTTACATTCACCGCATCGGGCGCAGAAGCGGCCGCGCAGCTCTTTGCAAGTGCCTACACCGACCACCTCTCCGAAAGCGGCAAAAATCATATTCTCATCGAAAAGATGCCCCCCTTTCTCGAAAAACTTGGCTGCATCAAAAAAGAGATACCACTCAACGAGAATGGACAGCTGACAAGAGAAAACTTAGAAGCTGCCCTCTCTCCGCGCACCGGACTTCTCTCCATCGCTTGGGCCGACGCAAAAACAGGAGTGATCCATCCGATCTGGGAGATCGCCGAACTCTGCCACGAAAGAGGCGTTCTTCTTCATGTTGATGGTTCGGCGATTTTGGGAAAACTCTACTTTAAGCTCGAAGATATCCCGATCGACTATCTAACCTTTGAGGGGACGCTTTTACATGGACCAAAAGGGAGCGGCGGGCTATTTGTAAACCGCTTTACATCCTTCGAACCGCTCATCTCTGATGCGCCGCTCAACGCCGCCGCCCTCATCGGGTTAGGCGTCGCCTTTGAAGAGCTCAGTGAATCCTTTGACCATCTCTGCATGGAGACCCCTCGTCTACGTGACATCTTGGAAACGGGCATTCAAAGCGCTCTGCCCGAAACAGCAATCCTCTACCACTCTGCTGAACGGCTGCCCCATATCACTGCGATTAATTTTCCCGGCATTCGTAGTGAACTCTTGGCTTTTCATCTGCGTGAAGCGGGAGTTTTTGTCTCATTTGGTGAGAGTTCTTCTCTAACTTTCACCCTCTCACGTGACACCACCGAAGAGGAGATCCGCCGCGCCCTATCCCTCATCGTCGACGCCGCTCAAAGATGCCGCACCTTCTCTGAGAGGATCTCACTATGAAACCTCCTCCTTGGAACAGCTATAGCAATCTCCTCATCGAACGGATCTTAAAACCCCGAAATCTTGGAGTTTTCAAAGAGAATACCGGAACGCTGCAAGAGATGCGCGTTGTGACAGGGAGCGCCGACTCGATCCTCTTCTCTCTCGTTGTCGACACGACCGATGGGATCATCGCCGACGCCAAATTTCAAGCGTTTGGTGAGACAGCTCTTATCGGCGCGGCTGACGCAGCATGCGAAGTGCTCTTGCGTAAAACCTACGAGCAAGCGCGACGTTTAAGTGCCGATCTAATCGACCGCAAGCTCCGCGACTTCAAAGATATTCCCGCCTTTCCCGAGGAGGCGGCCTCCCATCTCAATCTCATCTTAGAGGCGATCGAATCTGCTGCAGAAAAGTGTCTCGACATTCCTCTCACCGACCCTTCAGTTGCGCCGCCCGTTCCTACCATGTCAACCCAAGAAGGGGGCCATCCCGACTGGCATCTTCTCTCCTCCGATGAGAAGCTCGACCTGATCAAAGAGATCATCCGCGATGAGATCCAGCCCTACATCGAGCTCGATGCTGGGGGGATCGAAGTGCTCTCTTTCAATGATGAGCGCGAAATCATCATCGCCTACCAAGGCGCCTGCACCACCTGTCCCTCCGCAACAGGAGCAACGCTTGATGCGATCCAAAGCATCCTCCGTTCTCGCCTTTCGCCGGACCTACAAGTAAAACCCGATCTCTCTCTCCTCTCCACTAGTACTTCTGCTCTTTGATGCATCCAAGAAGCTTCCTAGGAAAGGTTTAAGACCTTCCAGTCGAAGCCGTTTTGTCGCCTCATAAGTTAGAGTGCATAGCTTTTCCCAGATTGGGTGAGAAATACAGGCTTCAACCCTTTTAAAAAAACCCTCTAATAGATAGAAGAGGGTTATGTTCCTCCGGAGATTGATAGGACCGCTCTGTCCATCACTTTTTATTCTATGCGCTCTCACTCTTTTCCCTATGGGAAAAGCTGCTGGGATTATTCTTGTCACAGATACTGCCAGCTTAGTGGCAGCGATTGGTACAGCAAACGCTACTCCCGAAACCATTGAATTCAGCAATAGCATCGTTCTATCGGCCCGCCTCCCTGCGATTACAGCTACCTATACGATTGATGGAGCTTCTTTTACGTTAACAGGCGGCGCCACCTTCAGAGGGTTCCTGATAACAGGTTCTGGGGTCTCCCCAACTATTACAGATCTCACTATCACGGGTGCTACCGGTCAAGGAGGAGATGGCGGAACCAATGCGAACAGAAGAGCAGGCGCGGGAGGAGGAGGACTCGGCGCAGGTGGAGCGATCTATGTAGCAGAGGGGGCTACTCCTACGCTCTCATCAGTGACGATGAATGGTAACTCTGCTATTGGGGGTGATTCTGCACACACAGCTGGAGGTGCTACCTCTGCAGGCGGAGGGGGTGGTGGACTGGGCGGAATTGGAGGTGATGGTGAGGCGGGAGCTTCTGGGGGTGGAGGCGGCGGCGGCGGCATTCTGTTTGGGGATGACGGGAGTGCTGGCTCCGGCGGCACGGGCGGAGCGGGAGCTGGCGGCGGAGGAACGGGCGCCTCTAGTACTCCAACCAGTGCGACTGCTGGAGGTTATGGAGGAGGGGGTGGAGGAGCTAGCTCTGTAGGTGGCACGGCACTCTCTGCTTCCGGAGGTTTTGGAGGCGGTGGGGGTGCTGGCTCCTCGGATGCTGGTAGTAATAGTGACGGCTCGACAGGGGGTTTTGGAGGAGGAGGAGGGGGCGCTGGCAGAAGTGGAACAGGGGCTGCTGGAGGTTTTAGTGGAGGAGCTGGAGGAAGTGGAGCCGGAAATGATGGCGCTGCAGGGGGCGGTGGCGCAGGCTTAGGGGGAGCGGTATTCGTTGATGACACCTCGACTCTCACTATCACGACAACGGCAGACCCTTTTTCGGGGGCTGCAAACACCGTGACAGGAGGAACGGGCGATAGTAGTGGTTCAGCGTCTGGAATAGATATCTTTCTTGCATCGGGGGGGACGCTTACAATGAGCATTGCGAGTGGAACCGTCACCCTCTCCAATCCCATTATCTCCGACACGATCAATTCAACAGGAGGCTTGACGAAAACTGGAGCAGGAACCCTCGACTTAGCCAGCCTAGCCAACACCTACCAGGGTACCACAACTATCTCAGCTGGGACACTCCGCGTTGCTGCTGATGGTGCCCTTGGAGTATCTACTACCGATATCTCTCTTGGAGGGGGAACATTGCGGGCAGATGCCACTTTTTCTTCTGCCAAAGATATTGCACTCACCGCTACGAGCACGATAAATACTCAACCCACCTTCATTCTCACATTAAGTGGCATCCTCAGTGGATCAGGAGGGCTCACAACAGCCAGTACCGGTACCCTCACCCTAAGTGGAGTAAATACCTATCTGGGTACCTCCACAATTGATGGAGGTGGAACACTCGCCCTCTCTGGAGTTGGTTCTACTCTTGGAGCTTCCACTGCTCTAACCATCACCTCTGGAACGTTTGATATAGCGGCAGGAGCAGAAGATAAAACCATCGGCGCATTGAGTGGAGTGGGCACCATTACACTGGGCGCCAATTCGCTTACCATTCCAAGTGGATCCTATGGTGGAGCGATAGGCGGGACGGGCGGCATCACCAAAAGCACGGCAGGAACCTTAACGCTAACAGCAGCGAATGGCTACACAGGAACGACAACAATACTTGGAGGAGGGACACTCGCACTCTCCGGAGCTGCGTCAACTCTTGGATCTTCTAGTCCACTGACCATCACCTCTGGAACATTTGATATCTCGGCAGGCGGTGGAGATAAAACGATTGGCGCATTGAGTGGAGTGGGCACCATTACGTTAGGCGCCAATTCACTCACCATTCCAAGCGGATCCTATGGCGGAGCGATAGGCGGGTCAGGCGGCATCACCAAAAGCACGGCTGGAACCTTAACGCTAACAGCAGCGAATGGCTACACAGGCACCACTACAATTATTGGAGGAGGAACACTCGCTCTCTCAGGAGCTGCATCGACGCTCGGATCTTCTAGTCCGCTGACCATCACCTCAGGAACATTTGATATCTCGGCAGGTGCTGGAGCAAAAACCATCGGCGCATTAACTGGAAGCGGTCCCATTATTCTAGGAGCCAACGATCTCACGATTCCTAGCGGAACCTATGGAGGAATCATAAGTGGAACAGGCGGCATCACCAAAAGCACCGCTGGAACCCTGACCTTAAGTGGAGCGAATATCTACAGCGGGGGGACAATTGTTT
>SDBT01009156.1_pt1 | contig 16101 bp, 11 predicted proteins | sample 2277101 | NCBI WGS metagenome assembly SDBT01 (sample SAMN10404973, study PRJNA504765) | marine sediment metagenome | isolation source: marine sediment core GS10_PC15, 103 cmbsf | place: Arctic Ocean: Southern Knipovich Ridge | collected 2010 | reverse complement strand
GCCTTCCGAATACGGTTCAGCGATGGCCGAACGCATATGTTCCTCTACGCCGACAAGGGTGGTGTGAAGCGTTATTATGGTCAGTTCGAGACCGAAGCGGCTGTGGAGTTCACAAAACTCGATGCCGATGGAAAATCCGTGGGCGCTTTTCAGTATCTGCCCTGAATAATGGGGTTATAGGTGTATTGTCCACCGACATATTGGCGCTTCTGTGCATCCCGATGTTAGAAAGTCCGGTTTCTAAACTGATTTCGCCGGAATCAACCAAAGGTGATGGAGGGTTATATGATTATTGATTTGCTATTTGCTCAAATAATGATCAGTGGCTTACTGATTGCTACAAGCACGCCTGATACCCCTCATACCGTATATCCGCGAAGCGACTATATTACCGGAGTTAGTTTCCGTATGGATACGGTCAAGCATTGCGCCCCTGGCAATAGCAAATGCGCATACGAAAGTGATAACTGGGCCATTACCTGGGCGGATGACGACCACCAGTATACTTCATGGGGTGACGGAGGCGGCTTTGATGGTAATAACCAAAAGGGTAGAGTAAGTATGGGGATCGCTAGAATTGAGGGAGGTAAGGATAACTATAGCGCATACAATCTGAACGGTGGAGTAAATCCTGAGAGCGGAACAGCCACCTGGCCGGATGATGGTGTTAAAGGCGGCAAGTGCTACGGGATCATATCAATCGATCTATCTGAATACGGAGGGCGTAAAGGAACTCTTTACCTGTTTCGGGCTGGCTGGAAAAGTGGCATAGATATGTTCAGGCAAACAGAGCTATGGAAATCAACTGATCACGGTCTGAACTGGATCTATACAGGTGTTCGTTGGACTTCTGACGGCTCAAATGGCTTCTTCTGCCCAACTTTCTGCCAGTTTGGAAGGGACTATAGTGACGGCGGGGAATATATTTATATCTACGCGCCTGAAGTGTCGCAGTCAGTAAGCAGTGATCTCTGGAATGTTCAGAAGCCGGGAAGAATATCTCTGATTCGCTGCAAAAAGCAGGAGTTGGAGGACATAAGTAAATACCAGTATTTCGCTGGTCTCAATGAAGATGGAAATCCCGCATGGTCGGATAACGTTAACGATCGGAAACCTGCGTTTAGAGATGATCAGAACGGTGTAATGCGAACAAGCGTTATCTATAACAGAAGTATTGGCCGTTATATTCTCATTACTCAGCAGGTGAGCAGGAAGCACGACGAGGATGGGCATATCGGTATCTACGAGGCCTCAAAACCCTGGGGAACATGGAAAACTATACTATTTGCGGATCCGTGGAGTATTGGGTTAAATAAGGTTGATCAGAAGAAGAAGACTGTTTATTGGAATATCTCCAGCAAATGGCTAAGTTTGGATGGAAAACGATTTATGTTAGTGTATACAGGAATGCTCTATAATGCTGCTCTATCAAATAGGATGAAGAGAGGCATGACTTTAGAGGAAGCGAAAGGGAGCTTTATTAACAGCGATCAGGGCCTCTCATTACCGGAGGAAATAGCGCCTTCCTTCCTGTTTTTTGGCGTCGGATCAGCTATCGCGCAAAGTTACCGGTCATATATTGCTGACGGACAATGGCTTTGCTGCTATGAGGCTTTAGCAACGCGTTGGAATGAAAGCCTGAAATTGGAAAGGACAACCAGAATGACAGAACTGGGAATTGGGCTGATCGGCTGTGGCCGCTGGGGAAAGCGGCTGGCTAACATGGTCCCGCGATTGGACGGTGCTCGCATAGTAGCAGTCCAGGACCTGATTTTTTCGACAGCGCAGGAGCTTGGGGATTCACTGGGTGTATCGGCGTATCCCACGTATCAGGAATTGCTGAACGACCCGGAAGTGGACGCTGTGTTGGTAGTGATCCCGCATTCCCGCCATGAGGAGGTTTGCGCAGCCTCTGCGAAGGCAGGAAAGCACATTTTCTGCGAAAAGCCTTTAGCTATCAATGTCCAGCAGTGCTATCGGATGATAGACGCAGTTGAAAAACACAGGGTCAAGCTAATGTGCGGGCAGGTGACACGCCTGTATCCTGTCTATGCACGTGCGGCTGAGATTGCGAAAATCGGGCGATTAGGGGATCTAGCGGCGGTCAATCTGAGCAGTCTGACACACATTGATCGCGTAAGTTGGTGGGCACGCTCAGAGACTATGGGAGCATTGCTCCATTCACCGGGAGTTCACATGATCGACTATCTGCTATTTGTATGCGGCAGAGCCATCTCGGTGAACGCCGTTGAATCCGGAATCCGGGTGCAGAAAGGTGTGGACTATCAGGACAGCTTGTTCTTGCAGGTGGAGTTCGAAAACGGCGCTATAGGTGGTATCCAGTGTACCGTGTCGTGTCTCACTTCAGACCAGCGATGCCATATAATAGGAACCCTGGGATCTCTGAGATTCGACCCGGGGCAGAGGCTGATTGAGGTCGCCACATGGGATGGCAAGCGGGAACGGATTGACATAGAGCCACCCGATCGTCAGGCTCGAATGGATATTGGCATCCGCGCCGAATTGCAGAGCTTTGTTGACTGGATTACTCGCGACGCCGAACCGATCCTGACCGGATGGGATGGGCTTCGCGCAGTGGAAATTATTGACGCTGCGTATCTATCCATCGCTGGGAAACGTTCTATCCAGCTTCCGCTGCCGCGTTCCTGAGGAAAGGGGTTATCAAATGGTCATTGTAGATTCTCACTGCCACGTTTCGCCATACTGGTATGAACCGGTAGTCCGGAAGAGGGAGCGGACAAGTTCTGGCGAAATATTTTTGGCGGAGCAGCCAGCGCGCGTCACCATCGGAATCTTCCAGCAGAGGGGGCAGGTGGCCTTGGTCTCACTCCGTTTGGGCAAACACAATTGCGAAGCATGAGGATGCTGCTGGATGCTATGTGGATATTCACAATGGAACCCCGTAGCGATCTGTTATCGCATCGGGAAGAGAATGAGGCATACGCTATGGCGGAACCCGGGGTGCAATACGCTGTGTATTTCACCGGCCACGGGGATGGATTAGTCCAAATAGACCTGTCCGCTGCATCTGGTAATCTAATCGAAAGGGCAATCGATTTCCACCTCTGCACATTGACGGGTATGACCGCCTGGTTGCGCGCCCCCTGTGGGATAAGCGGGAGATTCAATTGGAAAGCTGCTTATGAACCGGATCTCTGTCTCTATGAAAACACCCCATACAAACCGCTAGCGAGGCCTGCGCCTTCCGAACTGGACAAAGAGATTCCGCAACGCATGATAGTTGAAGCCAGGAAGCGCGGTATGGAGGCGCATATCCAGATTGCCCCGTTCTTCCCGCCCGGGCTCCGGGCAGAAGACAGGCCCGTATATATTGATGGCGCTGCTGGATACCAAAGATTTTCCAATAACGCTTGCCTGAACAACCCGGATGCGGAAGCTTATGCGCTGGCTCTGGTGGAGGATACAGTTCGTCACTACCCTGACGTTGATGGCTTATTTATGGACTGGGTTGAGTTTGGCGCATACAGGCTGGAGGATCACTTCACATGTTTTTGCCCTCATTGCCAGTCAGAAGCAAAGAAGCAGGGATTCGACTGGAGCATTGTCAGGAGAGATGCTATGGTCCTGTGGAATTGGCTCCATTCTCTGACACCCAGAGAACTGGAACGCTCCCACCGTATACTTCACACCCCCTCAGAGATGCTGGAACTCTTTATCCATCATCCCGGACTGCTGCAATTCCTGCAATTCAAAGCCGGGACAGTGAGCGGCTTCTACAGACAAGCCAGAGAACGGTTGGACGCGATAGAGATGAAAAAGATAGGACTGTCCGCTAGAGGGTGGCCGCCGCCCTGGAACCGTTCCAGTGGCATGGATTACCATAGTCTGATAGCAATCCGGGCATGGCCATGTTGAACTATGCCATTACGAAAAGCCTGCAAGGTACGGCTTACACGGACATACGAAGCCTGCTGCGCGAACGCATTATGAGATCAATTGGTGTGCTGGATGATGAATGGTCATGCGGATACGGCGCATCTCCCCAGGTGGAGGGTATGACGATGATAGCCAACTGGCATTGCTGGAAAGTTGACGTATCTAAGAAATGATTATGCAAACCGTGACAGAAGATGCTCTGAAGAGAAGCCTCCACAAGCTGAAAGTAAAGCGGGACGCTCTTCTTATGGTTCATTCATCCCTGAGTAGTTTCGGATCTCGGGTCGCCGAGTGCGAGAGGAAAGAAGGATCTGGACACTTTGAGGGTGGAGCAGAAGGGGTGATCGCGGCTCTGTTAGCCGTTGTATCAGATGGAACGGTGGTCATGCCCACCTATACTCGCTACGTTAAGAACGGCCCTGCGTTTGATCTGGCTACCTCACCTTCGGATTGTGGTATAATAACTGAGCGATTTCGTCTACGATCTGATGTTGTCCGTCAATCCAACCATCCGACCCATTCCATGGCTGTGTGGGGACGCCGTCAGCCGGAGCTTCTAACTGCGCTGGAAAAACGTCGCTCCGGGACCTATGATTTCTTCATCAGGAATAAAGGGCAGACGCTTCTGATAGGCATAGGTCATGAGACTCATTCCTTCATCCATCATATACTTGATGAAGCTACGGAATTCGGAGCGCCAGACGTGGGTAGAGGTGTAAAATCCATACTCTTTCCCCGTCTGGAACCCTGGCTTGAAAACATCGGCGCACAACGCTCAACACAATGCGGTGGTAGTCGTCTCCGGCTGATAGACGTGCTAAAAGCAAGAGATGCCGTGCATCAGGCGTTGCGAGATCGACCTGACCTGTTCGATGCGCCGCCTTCGGCGGTTGAAAACAGCTACCGTCTCGGTAAGAATCCTTTAGAGGAGAAGCACAATGGCAACTGAGCTTCCAAACATCGCTCTTCTAATGACAGATCAGCAAAAGGCATCAGCCACTAGCATCTACGGCAACAGAGTTGTTCGGACGCCAAACTGGGCAATACTGGCAGACGAGGGAGTAACATTTGATTCTTGCTTCGCTAACAGTTCGGTCTGCACGCCGTCCCGGGCCAGCTTGATGACTGGACTGGATGTGCCTGTTCATCAAGCCACCAGCAACAGGAACAAGGTCTCTCCCGAATTTCCTCAACTGCCGGAACTTCTGGGGAGAGCTGGTTACCATTGCGGAGTCGTGGGGCATCACGATGGATTCGCGGGACTTAATAGAGGCTGGGACTGGGAGGTCGACTGGTGGGATAGACGCTGGGGACTGTGCCAGATTTTCTACGAAGTGGATAAGCTCTCCAAAGCTGTGAAGCCTCTCCGGGGATGGATAAGCGGGGCGCATCCCAGGTCTGCGGATCAGGGCTTAGCCGCGCGCATGACGGACTACGCGATTCAGTACGTTGACGAGATAGCTCAAGAGCCTTTCTTCCTTCATCTGGCCCATCTGGAACCACATCCGCCATACTTCCCACCAGAACCTTATGCCTCCATGTATAGCCCGGAAGAGATAGTTCTACCACCATCCCCTGACCCGGCACATCAGCCACAGTGGCAAAAGGAAGCCGCGCAAGAGATGCTTATGCACCAGGCCACAGAACACGATATGCGTCTGGCCATCGCTCGCTATTATGGACTTGTGAGTTACGTGGATGCACAGATAGGACGCTTCATAGAGCATCTGGATCAGAAGGGATTGCTGGACAGGACATGGATTTTTCTGGTTTCTGACCACGGCGACTTCACCGGCGAGCATAGTCTCTTTACCAAGAGCCATGCGCTGTATGATTGTCTGACGCACGTCCCTATGGTTATCCGTCCTCCAGATGGTTACCGGGGGAGAGGACGCCGAATTCAGGAACTGGCTCAAGTCTTCGATCTGTTCCCCACCATCTGTGAGATCGCTGGTGTGACTGTTCCGCAGCCCTGTCATGCCCTGTCGTTAAAGGAATGGTTGGAAGGCGGTTCGATCTCGCCTATCCGAGATTCTGTCTTCATGGCAGTGGGTGGGAACGCGAATCCCAGGGCGAGTTTCCCACAAGGGATGCCTTTACGCGGCGTTCATAGGGAGGTCATCTATGCTATTCGCACACATTCTAGAAAATATATCCGAGATCTGGAGAATGGCGATGAGTTCTATCGTCTGAGCGAAGATCCGCACGAACTTGTTAATCTATCAGGCATTGCCGCTGCTTCTGAGATGCAGCCATTGAAGGAAGCTCTGGACCAGTGGGCAATCAGAAGATGATCCTGGAGGGATAGGACACTCTTAAACCACTGTCCAGATTTTGGGGAATATTATATAAAAGCAAAATGGAATTTTATAGCAGGTCATATGAATAAAATGTACGAAAGGAAAAATTGCAAAATGTATAATACTGTTGGAATGCAGACCATATTTGTATTTTTACTTCTATTTGCTGCTTGCACAGGGTTTGCGCAGCATACGAATTTCAAAAGCTGTGGTATTGATGATATCGATCAAATCCGTAGGGAGGTTAAAACCCAGCCAACTACAGTGAATAATGCCATTTCCCGCAGGGCGGCATTATATCGCTGGTGGCGTTTATTGTGGCATCAGGGCTATGATATGGATGCCTTTGATGAAGTGGCGGAAATGTTGTTGAGATTCCCTGATTCTACACTTAAAGGTCAGCAGAGCATAACAGTTGGTTTTATGAAGCTTGAGGAAATGATACGCATCGGGAAAAGAATTCCGGAAATTAGAGGGAAGAATAGTACAAAGTCATCAACTGTAACAAACTGGCCATTGTACCATGGCACAGACGCTTCTCAAAGTGGCTTTTCTCCTGACGAGGGCCCCTCATTAGGTAATATAGTATGGAGATTTCCTAAATCTTATGGATGTGAGATAAGTCCGCGAATTGATTCCGGTAGAGTTTATTTACCGGGTATTGGTGATGATGTAATAGCCTACTGTTTGGATGAGATTACTGGTGATGTTATTTGGAAAGGGCGCAAGTATGGGGCAGAATTCTACAGTAATACAGGCGTGAAAAACAGTGCAATTCTTATTGGTAATCGAATGTTAGTAATGACGGAAGCAGGATTGAAGATATTTGAAAAAACTACAGGAAAACTTTTATCACAAGGCAAATTGTCATCGGAAATTAGCATCCAGGAGACAATTCATCCTAAGATTGTAAAAAAGGGATTAAATCACTTTTTGTGCATAAATGCACAAACGGGAAAAACAATCAGGGAGTTTTGGTCCCATAAGAAAATATCTGGTCAACCTGCTTTATTCAATAATTACGTTTTTTACATCACTTATGATGGAACGCTACATGCTGCAAGTCTGGATGAGGAACATAAAAATTGGCAAAAGAACTATCAACAAGCTTTGGATGGCTCTCTATCGGTAAATGAAGATGGCACCTTGTATTTGGGGACAAATGAAGGATGCTTATTAGCTGTTAATATTAGCGATGGTGATTTGAAATGGACGTTTTATACTGAACATGTCGAACCGCGCTCCAAACGTTTATTCTCCGAAGTTCTTATAAGTGGTGATAGGCTATATTTGGGTTCAGCCAATAGGATGGTATACTGCCTTAATGCCAATGATGGAAACTTAAACTGGGAATATCAGGTTGATGATTGGGTGCGATCCAAACCATTTTTTATGGATGAATACCTATATGTTGCCACTTTGAGTGGAAGGATGCATGCTATTAAGGATAGTTCAAATTCACCGCAACTAATATGGCAGACTAAAGTAGCTGAACACGGTTTTACTGCAAATCTAAACGGATCCCAGAATGGTATCCTCGGCGTTTCACAAAACCAGATGTTATACTCAGTTTCTTCTAAAACAGGTAAAGTACAATGGTGTCACGGCTTATTGGATGGAATATTTATCAACGGATGTTTCTATGCTAGTGAAGAATTAGGCGGACAGCAAAGCTCACCGGTAGTGGTTGATGGAGTATTGTATATTGGTGGAACTGATGGTTTCGTCAATGCAATTGATGTGGAGTCAGGCAAAGAAAAATGGCGGTTTGAGACAGATGGAATAATGGCTTCTTCTCCAACAGTTGCTTTCGATAAAGTGTTTTTTGGCGAGGCGTATAATGCAAATGGCACTTATTATGCTTTGGATAAAGAAACCGGCGAACCTGTATGGAAAAGTGAGGCCTATGGAAATGTTTGGGTCAATGCCACATTTGATAATAGACATATCTATTTTGGGAATATGAAAGGTTATTTTTTTGCAGTGAATCCCAAAAACGGGAAAACGATTTGGCAATATAACACGGCAAAAGATACACCATTGGAACATACCGTAGCCAAACAAAAACACCGTCATGGATTTCCACCAGGTGTTTATTGTAATCCGGTTTACAAAAACGGTGTTGTTTATACTGGTTCATGGGCTGGTTATTACTTTGCTTTTGCAGCCAAAGATGGAACACTTCAATGGAGGATTAAAACCAAACCCGATGGAATTAATGGTGGACTGCCCGATTCTTCTGCCCCCGTTTTGTATAAAAATTACTTATATGTACAGAAAGAGGGATGGAAAATTGCCGCTGTTAATATCGAAACCGGTTTGATTGATTGGGAGTGGGCTGCTCCTATAGGTTATTTGCAGAACGGAACCGTAACTGCCTTTAACAACAAGATTTTTGGTTCAATAATTCGTCGTGTAACTGATTTACCGTACGACGCATCAATAATTGCCTTTAGTGATGTTGAAAATGGAGGAAAAGAGCTATGGCGCTATCAGGGCGGTGGGGGATTAACTGCAGCTGTTGCAACGAATGATAAACTCATTTTTGGGTCTTCAGGCGATGTATTTATTACGTGCCTTAACCCTGAGAATGGGGAAGTAAAATGGCGAACCTACACCGGAGGTATGATGCTCGAAAGTGTTCCTTCAATATATGGAAATAAAGCTTTCGCACAATGTAAAAACGGATATATCTATGCTTTTGAATAGAACCAATTCTACAAGAATGCATAAAACAAAAATACTTCTTGATCTATGGCCAGTTGGTTCTTATGACCTAGAGGGCCTATATAGCTTGCCTGCTCCAGGGCGATATTGGCGCCGTCGTGAACCCAGGTTTTTCCACCGTCTCTGCTTGCGTGCATGCCGCTGACATCGCCGGTCATCCACACCCGGTTCGGGTCATTGGGATGCGGGAATACCCCCATACACCAGCCACCGCCTCCAGGATGAATATCTTCCCATGTGACTGCAAGGATCGATGGAGTGGATACAAGACACATAGCAAAGACAACAACAGCAAATCCTCCTATCATAACCGCACCTCCCATTTACATGCTGTGTCTACTGCTATCATCAGTTCACAGTGATAGATCAAGCCCCAATCCATACGCCGTTGGTAGCTTCGAAGCGCGTCGAGAACCGTTGGCATGGCTTCATAGGATCGTTTTTCCCCGTTTACAACTACCTTTATAGGCTTGGAGAATTCCACCATCTTCGGATGAAGCCAGAGGGAGAATTTTCGCACATTCTCTGTTTTGATCTCAAAAACATTATCCCCCTTGTATTCCGCATCCACCAGACCTGCTTCTACCATCGCCTTTACTAACTGGAATCCCTGCTTGCCGAAATCTTCAGATGATTCACCCCATTCCCTCGGAGGCCCCGTCTCCTGCGCTGCATCGAACGCGATCTTTCCCTCCCCGATTTCTAGCAGGCTAACCCATCGGTGGTGGGGTGCTGGAAGATCATGGGAGGCATCCAGCCAATGCCAATGAGGCACAGGGAGATTACTGCGGGCATGCCATCCCCGGGGTGAGATCGCCACAACGCGGGGAAAGAAAGGATCGCGTCTTTGGATCTTCATCCATTCCACGAGCTTGATCAGCGACTCGCCTGCCTCACTAAGCGGATGTCCACCTTCGTATTCAGCATAGATATGCTCAGCGCTGGCTTCTGTGAGAAGCTTGTGGGCTGCCCGCGCATAAAAGACATCAGTATAGCGCGGTCTGGAACTCTTTCCAGGTGTGCCTGGAGCAACTGCATCATGCGCTCCATGGTTAATAAACAGCGGAGTTCCGATTACGCATCGCCAGTTAGCCACCCGCCAGGAACCCGCGGACAGAATACCACCAGCGATCCTATCCGAGAGACGCTGGCATAGATGATACGCTCCGAAACCACCCATTGAGTGTCCGCCAAGGAAAACTCGATCCCGGTCAATATTGAAACGGTAATGGCATTCCCGGATCACAGCGGATATATAGTCATCCGCCTCTGGAACGCACCAACACTTATAGACTTCCTCGTTCCACGGAGCTGAAGGTGCAACTGTAATAAAAGGTATGTTTTGGATGTAGGGTCGCAGGTTGTAGCTTTCCCCGTCTTCCTCTGGTGTGCAGATAATCCTAAATGCGCTCTCACGGGGCGTAGTCTTGCCGCCCCCATGCATAAAGACCAGCAGACCAAAAGGTCTTGTCGTGTCATACTCTTCGGGAACATAGAAGTAGAGCAAATCATCTTTATACTCTTCCCGAAGTTCCGGCGCTGTAAAATGCTCCGCCGTGATGGCTCCGGTTTTCTGTTGCCACTGCTCTTCCTGTGAAGCCATAAGCTCTTGAATCACAGGCTCAATAGGTCCATCGTATTTGCGTAGCGTCGCTTCCAATCCCACTTTCTCATCTGGTGAAGCAGTCAGGTAACTCCTGGACAGTCGGACTATCTCTGCTTTTTGCATCGACTTCATCTTGCTTTCTTCTCCTACTATTATACCCCAACCGCCTCCGCATCCGGGCCTGAGCCTTCGCATAGATAGGCTACATCATCGCCTTTTTCCAGCCCAGATGGCGGTCAATGGTCAGAACAGATGCTTTTCTATCCATGGCCAGCTCTCATAAGATGTGGTATGCCGGGAATGGGTCTGTCAACAGGGCTGATCTATACTCCCAGTATATATGCCGACATTGTTGTATCTTGTGGCTGTGGGAATTAACAAATAAGAAAATCCTGGCTACAATATCGCGCGAATCGATGATTGGCTCACCGGAACACCGCTTGCTAAAACACGAATATCACGATTCAAGGCTATGAAAGCGAAGGCTGCATGAATTCGCCAACAGTATCGTTTATGCAAAAAAACCATTATGCATGAGCAATGCCTACTTTCATACACTGACGAGTGAACGCCTCGCCGAAGGCCTGTTTAGGTCCGATACTGATGAAGCCGCTCAGTGTTCGTCCCCAATGAGTTTCCCGCGCTGTGGCAAGGGCAAGCATTGCCTCGTCCACCTGGCTCGCGTGCTTCTGCAAAGCATCATATTTGACCTGGCGAAATTCTGTGATGTCCTCGATCCCGGTAATGGGCATCTGGAACGTCCGCTTGTCCTGATCCGCCTCCCATGCTAGAAGCTTCCCGATGCTTGCACCCTCGCGCTGGAGCGCCCAGCGATATGCAGGCGTCATAGTGTTGGCAACCAGATGGTGCTCATAGCACGCGTCAGTGACCGAGTGAGTGAGTATGAACTCCGGCTCCTCTCGCAGTAGGATTTCCTGTACTTTGCCCGCAAACGCGGACGCATCCGGCGATACTGATCCGAACCAGCCCGTCCCCGGAAGCTCAACCGGCGGAAGGTCTTCTCTGAAGTCCACGCAATACCGTTTCTCTTCGTGCGTGAAGAACCTCTCGTTAATCCGGAGGAACTCCAATTCGTGCCCCATCACCTGTGCTGCCTCATGGGCTTCCTGCTCGCGCAACGCGGCCAGCTCACATGGAGTTAAAGACTCCGAATTCAATTCATCCCCCATCATCGGCTCGCCGACGCTGGTCGTTACCACCACCACAAGCGCACGGTAGCCCTGTTGCACAAGTTTGGCAATTGTGCCTCCAGCTCCCAGTTCCGCATCGGCTGTGTGAGCGGCGAATGCTACAATACATTTCTTCATAGCCCACCTCCTCGCGCAAGGGTCATAAACGCCTCGGCAAACCGAACGCCGATGAAGCTCCCCCAGTATAACTCGCGCGCGTAGTTCGGTGTGTCTGGAATCTTCTGGAAGCCCTGGCTCACGTGCTTGCTGAGGGCCATATACTTGGTTTGGATAGTGTCTGTGACATCCACGAAGAAATCCTGCGCCGTGAAAACGGTCGTTGTCCCAGAGCCAGCCCATGCGTATAATGTGCCCAATTCCACGCTCTCACACGCTTTCTTGAAGGCCTTCATTGCCAGCACGCATGTCGCCCAGTGCTCATTTATCTCCCTGGGTGAATGCGTCAAAACGATCTCTGGCTCATATTGACGCAGAAGCGCCGCCACCTCTTCCACAGCCTCGTCTATGTCTTGCGCGCAGACGATTGGCGCCTTGTCGCGCCCCCATTCCGGGTAGTCACTGAGATCAACCTTCTGAAATCCCAGCTTCTCTCGTTCACCTCTCTTCTCGAACATGGTCTCCTTGAAGTCCAGATAGATGGGTTTGGTGTGAAGTATCCGCGCTCCTTCCCGGGCCTCGTTACGCCGTTGAGTTGCGTGCTCCAGAGCCGTCTGACTGTCATGTGCGCCTGCGGTGTTGTTCGTCGTCATGACGTAGACGACCTGGTAGCCCATGTCGTGGTACTTGGCCAGAGTTCCCCCAACTCGGATCTCTATATCATCCGCATGCGCTCCAATGGCCATAATCGCTTTCTTCATCCTGCCCTCCTACTGAATACGAGATTTCTCCGCTGTATTCCACATAATGCCACGCGTTTCATCTCTATTCCCCCTTTGGGGTTCTCTTTAGCAGAATTCTGTTTCAGGTTGTCTATCGAGGCTTCTCACTGACTAATAAGGCAATCCAATTGCCAGAGCCTGGAGCCTCGATTCTAATCTTTCCACCTCCACGGACGGTTGTATCATCTTGCCAACTACTGGTTTCAACGTCCAGCCATTTCATTGAGAATGTCCCGGAGTTTTCGGATAGGTACAGATCAACAGAACCACCGTCAGGAAAGTAGACAGCGTGTTGTTCACCCGGGATACCAGTAAGATATGCCTCGTTGTCATTGCGGTTGGAAAGGAACTCGCTCCTGGAGTCAGGGATACAGTTGAAGATGTCCAGTTCTGAGGCCAGTAGTCGTGCGCTCCTGATATTTACCTGCGCCCTGTCCGTGAGTCCTAATCCAGAACGTGGCCTATGAAAGCGAATGGATGCGCAGCCACCGAAAATATTACGCCAGAAACGTTCGATCCCGTCCCGCGTCGAGCCAAAATGGCTTGTATCCGCTCCGTAAATCTTGGTGTTATTCAGCGGTCGCGGGAACCTGGAGATGCGATCGCGCACCCATTGGATATTGTCCCAGTGTTTCTGGCCAATATTGTGGTTATTCTGAGAAATATCCGCGAAGGAATAGAGCTCAGGATGGTCGTAGCTGTTATGGTGCCTGGAATGGGTAATGTCCCACATGTCCCACATCTCGGTGGTGTATATCTCTACACCGGCATCAGCCGCCTTATTCCTTATATAGTGCAACCAATAGGCGCTCCATTCCTCAACGCCGCAGAACTCATTGTCCATACAATACAGCACATTTCCGTACTGAAGTGATATAGAGAGCATCTTGTCCACTTGATCCTGCTGATATCGAAGGACAATCTGGTTATCGTCCAGAGCTGGCGTCGTGGAAAAGAAACGGTTTACGTGTTCAGCCCTGCCGCTCCCAATTTCCTCTTTCAATCCGGACTCCTGCTCCGTGTAGTTGACGTTATTCTTTGGGTTGTAAGGGTGCTCGTGCCAGCCCAGCCATCGATCGCTGGGATCGGGATTACTGGGAGAATTGTTCCAAGACGATGCATCACCAAATTCCCATGGCTCCCAAACTTCGATCTGCACGATAATATCGCGTTGGGACGCCAATTGAAGACACCGCTCGAACCGCTGCCAGTATGCGTCGTTGAATCGGGTCAAATCATATTTGCCATCCTCCCTTTTACGGAAAGGATAGACATTTCCATCTTTTTCCCACCCGGAGTGCATAAGGTTGCGGACGTAGTTCCCTCCTGAACTCACTAGCAGGTCAAGATGCTCCTCCAGTTCCGGGATTTGAAAGATATTGTCCCTTTTTGTCCCACCGAGTAACAGCACAGGCATTCCCTTATACTGCCAGTATTGGGGATTCTTCGCATAGGGTTGGATGCGATCGGAAGCGGAACTAACACTCGCGAAACATAGTAAAAATGTGATGATTGATGTATGTGTCATTCTTTCCTCCATTTCATGAAGCTGGAACCTCATATCCTCTCCCAGATCGTGTCTCATTGAGTCGCGCCGACCAGGTATAACACCGCATCACCATCGAAGGGAGTTTGGAAAGCGTGTTGAGAACCTTCTTGCACCATGCACGCCCCCAAACAAAAGAGACAGCGAATTGGGGCATTTATGCTGTATTATGAAGCCACTTCGATTTATCCGCAGCCTACATGGACAGCACCTCAGATGTTTTCGTCGGCTAACGAAGGCGCACGATAGTCCTTGTCGTAGCCATATATCTTATTCAAGAGATCCATAATGTCATCCGCCCTGACCTCGCGGTTTCTGGGATCGATAATGCGGATGTCCGGGTTTCCGCTGGGCTTTGTCCATGTCTCATCGTGGCGTTCGTCTCGAAAGACTAGCGGCGGATCGAATCGCAGCGGCTGTATATTGTCCCGCTGCTCTAGTGCCTGCCGCACACCGTCACAGATCATCTCCCTCGCCTTCTGCGCAGTCCATGATACCGCCGATCGCCGCGACAGTCCCCGTTTGACGGCGGCTGTCACGATTCCCGGGATGAGTTCGCTGATCTCCTGGCAGGCATAAGCCTCTCCGCTGACGAAAATCATGGGTACATCGAAATGACCGGCTATGAAGGCCTGTAATCCCATCTCGCCAAACGAAACGCCATTAAGAGACCAGTCTTTGACAGCTTTCGACATGGTATGATAGTTTGTGGCTGGCGACGATTCCGCCTTTGCGTGCGCTCCCACCAGTATGGTCGCGTCACATGTGTCATCCAGCAGCGGCAGCCAGAAAGGGCGATCGTGCCCGTGAATTATCTGAGCGCGAGGGTCGAGGGTCTCGAAGTCAATTGTATATCCTCCGCCGTGACCATCGTTGACGATCACCTGAGTTGCTCCACCCTCAAAAAGCCCATCAATTGCAGCGTTTACCTCGCCAGTTAAGAGCCTTTTCATCCGCATTCGCCTCTCGTGATTGTCGTGAGTGTCGGTGGTGCGATCCTCAAAATCCGTCACCCCTGCAACACCTTCCAGATCGGTCATCATATAGATTTTCATAGGGATCTCCTCCAGTGCAGATATAGACCAGAAATGCTAACTTGACTTTGTCACATTAGATTGAGATGCAACGGCGGAGTTGACTTCGGTAGTTAACTCCGCCACAGATCTATATTCTGAGGGCAGGGCATGGAGCCCGCACATATCGGGTCAGATTTGCCAATATTCTCCCACTCACGGAGTCATTCAGCGACACGAAGATCCTCAGCCAGTAGTTGGGCCATCGTAATAATCGGCCATCATAAATCCAGCAGTGAGTCGAGGATTCTGTATCGTGGTTTGGATAGCTCAATTCCGCTCTCAACCCAGTATAGCAAAGCGTAAACGCAAAAACAAGAGTCATCCATGTCCCTTTCCCACCAAAAAGCCAGGTTGTTCACGTGTCAGGCTGAAGAAGAGGTGCTCCTAATCCAACAGATTCATCGCGGAAATGTGTGGAAATGATTTGAAGACGAGAAAGTGGGAAAGTGAGAAGGTGGGATTACTGTAGCAACCTCATATTTTCTGCGCCTCCAGCCTCCGGCAATCTGACCTGAAACCGGCCGCGAGGAGCGGCGCATCTGATCTGTCAAACTGTATGTTTCTTCTTTTGGGAACGCTTTGGACAACTGGTAGATTCCCATAGCTGCCTATACAGATAGCTCATAGATATCCAATTGCCAGTGATATTGAATCTTCTGAGGCATCCTTCCACTCTCCCACTTTCTCGTTTTCTCGTTTTCATCTTTTGAGTTACCACACGACTTGGAGGGTTATTGAATAAATGGTGAAAGTGTTGTAGAATGATGTTCGGGATATTCAGCAATCGTCTGTGTGCAATAGCCAATGGAAGGAATAGTCATATGCTCCCGATCGTCGAG
>SDBT01009155.1_pt1 | contig 16103 bp, 12 predicted proteins | sample 2277101 | NCBI WGS metagenome assembly SDBT01 (sample SAMN10404973, study PRJNA504765) | marine sediment metagenome | isolation source: marine sediment core GS10_PC15, 103 cmbsf | place: Arctic Ocean: Southern Knipovich Ridge | collected 2010 | reverse complement strand
TTTGGTCCGAGGCAAGGCCGCACAAGGGTTTTCGCCGCAGGCGTAGCAGGGCTACGTCGAGGACGGAAGCCCGCGGAGAACGCCGCATCGGGCCAAAATATGCCATTTATGGATGGACACTAGATAGGTCAGGCGTGAAAGGGACTGACAGGGTTAGAACATATGGAGCGTGACTCAATGGATTCTTGCCCACATACAGTAGATTTCTTGGGGATCAGTATAGATGTAGTGGATACCAAAGGACTCTATAACAGGATTATCGACTTTGCTCAGGACGGCAAACCACGCAAGGTAATGTATGTCAACGCTCACTGCATGGTGATCTCCCAAAAAGATGAAGGATATCGGAAGGTTTTGGGCAACGCAGATCTGGTGTACACTGACGGCATGGGCATCGTGTGGGGAGTCGGAATGTTAGGTCACCACCTACCGGGCCGCCTGACGGCTGCGGACTTTATGCCTAGGTTTTTCCACCTGTTCGCTCAAAAAGGGCTTAGGGTCTACTTGTTGGGTGCCCACCCCAGCGTGGCAGAGGCTGCTGAGAGAGTTCTGAAACACAACGACCCAAGCCTCAAAATTGTTGGCACTCACCACGGGTATTTCGTGCCAGATGAAAATGACAGAATAATTGAAAAAATCAACAGAACCAGCCCTCACATTCTGATGGTTGGAATGGGGGTGCCTTATCAAGAAAAATGGATTGACCAGCACTGTAGCAAGATTAATGTCCCTGTCATCTGGGGGGTGGGGGCATTGTTCGACTTTCTCTCTGGCAGGCTGACACGGGGTCCTCAATTGTTATTAGACAGTGGTTTTGAATGGCTTTGCAGACTGTTTGTGGAACCAAGGCGTTTGTGGCGGCGATATCTTATCGGAAATCTTTTCTTTGTGTGGTATGTCTTGCGCTGGAAGTTCTTGAAAAGAGACAGGGCTTAGCCGCAGACACACGCAGACGACCCCGGTACGATCTTCCGGACCTACGGGGCAGGCACAGACCCTAGAGAGTAAGTTATGGCGGTGATTGATTTTTCGTTTTGGATACTCGGTGGATTGCTGGCAGTTGTGATTGGTTATCTCTATTTCCTTGCAGCGCTGAGCCTTATTCCCGAGAGGAAGACCACCCGTTCGCGTGTACCTCGAACAAGATTTGCTGTTCTCATTCCAGCGCACAACGAGGCCAAAGTCATTAGGACTACCTTGGAGAGCATAAAAGATGTGGATTATCCGGTCGGCCTGTATGAAACAGTGGTCATCGCTGACAACTGTGTGGATGAAACTCCCGGGTTGGCAAGGGGATTTGGGGTCAGGTGCTTTGAGAGAATTGACAAAGGCAAAAGAGGCAAAGGCTTTGCACTCCAGTGGGTCTTTGAGCGTCTGAAAGAAAAAGGGGAGTTTGAGGCCTATGATGCATTTGTCATAATCGATGCCGACACAATCATGGAACCGGGTTTTCTGCTGGCAATGGACAACAGGATATCGCTGGGCGAGGTGGCAATTCAGGGCTACTATGATGTGATAAATCCAGAGGCATCCCCTATGGCAAGCCTCTCATATCTTGGTTTTGCCTTGAGTAGAAACCTCAGGTACAAGGGCAGAACCAGAATGGGATGGCCAAGCAACCTGCTGGGAAACGGAATGTGTTTTTCAAAGGAGGTCGTAAGCCGGTTCGGATGGGGAGCAACTTCAATTGTCGAGGACATGGAATATGCGGTGATGTTGCACCTGAATGGCATAAAGGTCACGTTTGCCCCCGAAGCAAGAGTCTTTGCCGAAATTCCAAGTACGTTCAAGGATTCTAAGGTGCAGCGCTCTCGCTGGGATATCGGCAGATTTCAGGTGAGAAACAAGTATGTCGGCCGGCTTCTGAAAGAGGCGATCAGAAAGGGGGACATAAGTTGTCTGGACATTACTATGGAGTTACTAATTCCCCCGTTTTCACTCTTTGTTGCTCTAGTCTTTGCCCTGTTTGCCCTGTTTTTGGTTATTTCTTTTGATGGTCTTGACGCCCTTTCCATCCTTTGGTTTTCCAATACCTTATCACTTGTTGCCTACCTGCTGATCGGCCTGGTCACAGCAAAAGCGAATCGGAAAACATACGGAAATCTCATGTACGCCCCCTTTTTCCTGATGTGGAGAGTAATGACGGTCATGTGGGGCTACTTCCACAAAATTGGTAAGCACTGGATCAAGACCGAAAGAAAACAGATTTTGTGATGAATTAACCGCGTGTGTCTGCGGTTTCATAAAGGATTTTAGATGAAAGTATTTATAAGCTATCCGCCCTTTCGAGATAAGGGCAGCCCTATGTGGACACAGAACAGACAGTTTCAGTGGTACCACGTGGGGTCCTTTATATATCCCCTTGTTCCTGCGATGGCGGCTACACTGCTGGATCGGGAAGGCTTTGAAGTGGTCTGGGATGACGGCATTGCTCAGGGTAAGAGTTTTTACGAATTTCTCCGGAACATCTATGCCCAAAAGCCTGACATAATAGCCTTTGAAACGAAAACTCCCATTGTGAAAAGGCTTTGGGGCCTTGCCAAAGACTTGAGAGCCAAGGGTGTCGAATCAAAACTGGTCCTGTTTGGCGATCATGCTACGGCCAAGCCCGAAGAATCCATGACTGAATCACCCGTTGACTATGTGATAACAGGTGGCAACTACGACATATCCCTGCTTGCACTGGCCAGGCACCTGAGAGACGGGGATGTTTTGCCTGAAGGTATCTGGTACAGAGACGGAAATGAAATTAGGAATTCAGGAAAGTTCAAGCTGGACTTCGACTTGAACAAGCTTCCATTGATTGACAGACAGCTAACAAAAGCCCATCTGTACGGTGAGAAGTGGAAGAAGCGTGTCCCGTTCATGTACACCATGGTGGGCAGGGATTGTCCTTGGGCCAAGTGCACCTTCTGCGCGTGGACAACACTTTATCCTTCCTTCAAAACAAGAAGCCCGGATAGCCTCCTGGACGAGATTGGATACCTGATCGACAAATATGGAGCTAAAGAGATATTTGACGACACTGGCACGTTCCCGGGCGGAAATTGGCTTGAGACTTTCTGCAAAGGAATGATCGAACGGGGCTATAACAAGCAGGTCTTGTTTTCCTGCAACATGAGATTTGATTACCTACTGAATCCCAAGGTGCCGGAATTGATGAAGCGGGCCGGGTTCAGGAAAGTAAAATCCGGCCTTGAGTCTGCCAGTGACGAAACACTCATTAAGCTGCGAAAAGGTGTTAAGGTCAAGCAAATAGTAAAAGGCTGCAAGAATGCTGCTAAGGCTGGAATAGATGTGCATCTCACGGTGATTGTGGGTTATCCATGGGAAACAAAAGAGGATGCCAAAAGGACGGTAAGCCTGGCCAGAAAGCTCATGGCCGACGGAGATGCAGAGATGCTTCAAGCCACTGTGCTCGTCCCCTATCCAGGCACGCCACTTTACCAGTACGGCATAGAGAACAACCTTTTTAGATTTGCTCCAACAGATTATGAGCGTTTTGACATGACCGAACCTGTATTCAAGGCACCTGACATGACGCCTGAAGAGGTGGCAGGCATGTGCCAGGGCCTCTACAAGGCCTTTCTCACGCCCAGATTTGTCTTGAGACGCCTCATAAAGACACATTCATGTGAGGATATTAGCTATTTGTTCAGGGGAGCAAAGGCCGTAATCGGACATTTAAGGGATTTTGGGAAGCAAAGGGCGAAAAAGAGCTCCTGAGCAACATATACTTGAAGTGCATTTTTTGACTTTGGGGACTTTACGCCTCGGAATAGAATGAATACATTAATCAAAACAGGGAGTTACTATTTTCATAATAGTATCCGTACACTTATCGTACGCTTAAAGAAACAAGGATTCGCTAAATAGTAGAGGATTTCCTGGAGGGTCGTCGCTACCCCTATCACCATCTTACTTGTATCTATTTTCCCAAGGGAGTTTGACAAAAAGCTTGATAGTCACCAGACGATGTGCCTATTCCCGGAAGCAGACCGTACGAGAGGAGAGAAACATGCACATAAAACAGTGTGATGCACCTAGTCAGCGTCTTGGAAAAAACGGTTTCTGCGTTGTTGCTTTGTTTGTCTTAGGCGGGCGTCTTGCTATTACAAGAGGCCCATATTCAAATGACGGTTCGCACTTTCGGAAAAAAGCGGCAACTTGTTCCAAATGGATTAAGAAGAAGGTAATCGGAAAGAATAGGACATAGAGATTCACGACTATTCTAACCCTTGCCAATAGCCAGGCCAGTCTGCCGGCAAAACGACCTATCCTGCCAACGCTGCCTGTCGCAGAAATAATCTCGAAACCAGCGTATTCCAACTTTTGTATCGTATTTGATTCCGTGTAACCTTCTCGAACATGTCCATTTGCCATGGCTTTTCGTGTTGGTTTTTTGTGGGGATCGCCATGGGGAACCTGCAGAATCAATACACCTCCAGGTTCTAAGTTTCTCAAGACATTTACAAGAACTGCCCGATCATCGAGAATATGCTCTAACACATGGGTCGAAAATATTATGTCAAAACCGATTCTTAGAGGAAAGGGATAGCAAGCGTCAGCACAAATAAAATGAAGATTTGGCCGATGTAATTTGGTGCTAATGTGTCCAGATTCAATGACACGACTTTTGTCATATTCCAGGCCAACTGTCATATGATCACGATTGCGGCTCAACCAGAATACAAACGCTCCGTTGTTTGATCCCATTTCGAGAATCTTCAAGGAACCGTCATGTGTGTACTTCTTGCAGTATCTGCGATTTACGAAAAACCTCATCAAGTGTCCAGGCCAGCTTTCACCAAAAAGTGTAAATAGCAGTTTTTTCTTCCAGTTGAACGCCCTCATATGTTTGAGTTCTTGCCCGTACATAATTCACCCTAGTCATGTGAGGAATACAAGTTAACCCTGCCCCCTCAACTTACTCAAAATACGTGTATACAGATATGTGTCGTTCCAAAAAGCTTTTGAGAAAACTCAGTCGGTACTACAATTCATAGCCAAGTAATTTCATCCTTTTATCACAGGTACGATTAATCAAGCGTAAGTTTTGTTGCCCAAAAAAACTTTCGCTAGCACCATTGTGATCTCCCGCCGGTTGAAACTGAAAATCTATTTTGCTTGATATATCATTAACATATGGAATGCTCAACCTTTTTGCAAGACTGCCAATCACGCCAATCTTGTCAGCAATAAACTCCTCATATTTTATGAGAATCATCTCATCTACGTTCTTCAAGTAGGCGTCCGCGGCCAAATTCCACCGGGCTGCCAACATTTCCACATACGTATTCCCTGACACCCCCAGCCAGCTACTGTCAAGCACTAACCGCCAGGGGGGTGGACAAGCCTCCAACACACTTGTGCCAAGGACTTCCAGGTCTCCTGGTAGCTCTAACCGATTCAATATACTTCGAATATTATCACGCGGATCCCTGACAATCATTACGACTCGAGAGGCAGGAAAGTACCTATATATTTCCGAAGAAAAAAAAGTTAACCAAGGTTCTTTAATGATAGCCCTCGAAAAATCAAGTTTGTTTTGTTTTACAAAATCCCAGACTGGAAGCTTACCAGAATGCAATTTGAGCAGTATGTCAGCAGGTACATGCAGAATATCCAAAGTTGCAGAGCGCCCACCGTACAAAGCTAACAACGCCGCAACGGCAGTCGTACCAGACTTTTGATTGCCAAGAACAAATATTGGCCTTTTGTTGATTTGAACAAAGGGCGAAACCATCTTTTTCCACATTCTATGCTTGTAAGCCCTCAACATACGCTTTAGGCCCCTTAATCTGTCACGCCATTGTGAATTTCCTCTCATACTAGTTTTCTCCGAACAAATTGGACCCCGGGAATCGCATCCTTGTCATAAGTGACACCACCTATTCATGTTACTGTCACATATTCATCTCTTACCCGATAACAAAAAGCTTGTCAAACCGTGGTATTACCGATACAAGAGTAATTTATTATGACTAGCTGGAACAAACAAGAATGAAAATCGCTTTTCTCGTTGGACAGTTCCCAAGATTGTCTGAAACTTTCATACTAAATCAGATTACAGGATTACTCGACCGAGGGCACGAAGTTGACATTTTCGCCTCCAGCCCTTCGACCGAACAAAAAGTCCATTCGGATGTATACGAGTACCGGCTTCTGAATCGCACCTACTACCGAAACATACCTGTTAACAAATTGCAACGCATAGCAAAGGCTGTCGCACTTTTTTGTGTACATTTTCATAAAGCGCCTTTCTTAACATTAAAATCCATCAACTTCGCAGGATCCAACAAAGATCCAATGTTCTTGAGGCCCTTTTATGCTACAGTGCCATTCTTGCAAAAAGGCATTTACGATATCATTCACTGTCACTTTGGGCCGAATGGCAATTTGGGTGTTGTGTTGCGGGATTTGGGTGTTATAAAGGGAAAGGTAGTCACTGCTTTTCATGGAGGCGATATAAGCGCCACAGTCAGACTCAGGGGGAAAACTTTTTACAAAGATTTGTTTGAAAAAGGAGATTTGTTCACTGCAGCTACTGACTATATCAGAAACAAACTTGTAGACAACGGCTGCCATGAAAAATTGATTGTAAAACAACCCTCAGGGATAAATATCAAAGAATTCTCATACAAGAATAGAGAACTGAAACCAGGAGAACCCCTTAGAATCTTCACGGTTGGCAGGTTGGTCGAAAAAAAAGGGATTGAATATTCAATTAGGGCGGTAGGACAGGCACTAAACAATTTCCCAAGAATTCAGTACGGAATAGCTGGAGATGGTCCTCTGAGAAACAAGCTTCAACACATTATCAAAGAACTAAGGCTTGAAAATCAAGTTACACTCCTCGGCTGGAGAACCCAAGGCGAAATTCGGGAACTTTATGACACTGCACATATTTTTGTTCTGTCAAGTGTTACTGCAAGTACCGGCGATCAAGAAGGTCAGGCTCTGGTCCTGCAAGAGGCTCAAGCCATGGGACTTCCAGTTATATCGACTTTCCATAATGGCATTCCTGAAGGTGTGCTAGACGGGAAATCCGGCTTTCTTGTTCCGGAACGTGACGTAGATGCTCTAGCAGAAAGACTAGAATATCTTCTTCAACACCCCGGGATTTGGTCAGACATGGGACGAACTGGACGTGATTTCGTCGGACAGTACTATAACGTTGACAAATTAAACGACCAACTGGTGGAAATCTATCGAAATTTACTGGAATCACCTCATTGAAATCACAATCCTAGCTCCCCTTAACGCTATATGATACAAACCCAAACTGAATCATCATTGGTCAACACAAGGCGGCATCTAACTCAAGAGTATGCAGTCGTATCAGCGATACTCCTTTGCTAGTAGGGGTATAATGAGGCCTCTGGAGTCGCTGATTCAGGACAGACAGAGAACCTACTATGATCAAGAAGCTTATCAGACGCATTTTGAGTGAGCTTGGATATGAAATATTCAAAACAAAACACGCTAGATTTCCAATAGGCTCTTTGTCATCTTATGTTTCCCAAATCTGCAAACCTAAAACAATCTTTGATGTTGGAGTGGGGTACGGCACTTACCCTTTGTACAAGGCCTTTCCGAAAGCCCACTTCGTTCTGGTTGAACCACTCAGAGAATACAGAGACTCAATCAACGCGATAGCGAAGGAATATGACTGCAGCATCCATTACAAAGCAGTTGGAAATGGAGAGGCTTTACTGGAAATAAACGTTGACAAGAATCATTTGACGAAAAGTTCTCTTGCAGATAGAAGCACACTCACAAAAACTGGAAATCCACTCGAGAAGAGAACAGTAGAGGTTACCACACTGGATACGATTCTTGGAGAAAGCCCTCCTATGGAACGTCCAATACTTCTCAAGATTGATACTGAAGGGCACGAACTGTCAGCCTTAGAGGGTGCGAAGTCATTGTTGCAAGTGACGGATATTGTTATTGCAGAAGTGTCGATTGCCAAAAGATTTGACGATAGTTACGAATTTGAAGATATTCTATCATACATGAGTGAAAATGATTTCTACTTATTTTCCTTTTTGACAATCGCTCATAAAGAAGGAGAGTTCAGGCCGCGTTTCGCCGACATTGTTTTTAAGCGTCGTATCAAGGAAACCTAATAAGGAGTTGCACTCTTGTTGTAGGGCTAAATGAAGTCGGTTATCACTTTCGAACGGGTTTCACCGCCCGATTCAAAACTTGCCCCCCAAGAAGAACGCATCTTGTGAAAATGCTGGACCAGATCTCACTTGTTTCATGCCGCTATTAACTTGTAGTTCCTATTTTGCCAAGAATAGTACTGTGGATACTCATTCGCTCGTATACACGAATCACAAGAAACAAATTACAAAGGACCACAGAACAGCATGTAGCTATTGCAGCCCCGTTAATCCCCCATTTCGGTATGAAGATCAGATTTAAAATAACATTGAGCAAAGCACCAATACACGCGCCAACAACCGAATCCTTTTCGTGCCCAGACATATTCAGCAACATACCAACCATTCCACTGCCAACATTCACAAGTTGGGCAAAAACAAGCACAACAAGGGCAGTTTGCCCCAAGACAAACTCCGAGCCAAAAAGTAGTAAGAACTTACTCCCAAATCCTGCGAACAAAAGTGCTACAAACAACGACATCAAAAAAGCAATACGAACGCCTTTTGTTACAATGCGTTGTAATAGCTCCCTTTTACCGCTTGCATGAAGTTCTACGATAAGGGGCTGGAAAGGGCTACTGAGTGCAAAGAAAGGCAATAAAACTAACTCAGCTCCCCTGCTCGCAACCCTGAAAATGGCGGCCATTTCAGCTCCGCCCATTGCTCCCAACATAATAATACCACATTTATTCATAAAAACTGACATCCCAGCTAGGAGGAAAAACGGGAACGCACTGCTCAACCACACCCTGGGTGTATACTCCGCTGCTACAGAATTGGATGTTGTTCCTGAAACCATTCTAAACAGCGTGTATGTGAGCGCAAATGTGATAACAGTGGTACCCAGCTGAAGCAACAGAGCCTTTGGAGCTGTGGCTGCTGCCCCACCAAACATGAGATAGGCTCCACACGCGAGCAGAAGGAACAACACAGGACGAATCAACAATGCCGGTAGTTGACCAAGAACAACTCGCCTAAATCCGCATATCGAAGCTTGCTGTAGTTGAATGAAGGCTAACAACGGAACCATGGAAAGAGCAATCCAAAGCGTTTGGAGCATGGCAGAGTTGCTTTCAGTACGGAATAGAATCCAGCCAACTAACGCGGCGCCTGCGGCAAAGATGATAGATGAGACCAAGACCAGGAAACCAGAAAAACGTACCATACCCCGAAAAAGCCCCCAAGAGCCCTTCACGTAACAGGCTGCTGTTTCGCGGACCAACAATCGGGGAAACCCCAGTGTTGCCATTACGCAAATGAGATTCGCCCACGCCATTGCATTGACATACATACCGTAGCCCGTCACACCCAAAAGGCGGCTCAAAAGAATAGAGGTTAATAGCATAATCGGTATGCGTGCGCATTTTAGAACAAAAGTCCCTGCAATCCCTTGGGCAAGGTAGGTGCGCACACCACTAGGCTTTTGAGTGTCCCCAACTGTTGGGGAACATTTCAAGGTTTCAGGCAATAACTTGTCATCTGTTGCAGGTCGATTGAATGAACATGATGGATATCACCAATTTTCTGGCTTGCCTTTGACAACTCATAACAACTTGTTATTATTAAACATCAATTCTAGATAACCCGAAGCGGCATGTCAAGCAAAAAGGCATTCTTGCCGTACTGCACAACGACATCAAGCACGTATGACGCCGAATCGAGTTGGATCATAGGGCAGGCATGGGGCACAGAGTTAAGGGCAAAGGAGTTAGGCTCAAGGGGAATACTATCAAGGAAGACTCAACCCGCTCTCTGGCTTCCGAGCCTCCTTCAAGGCCCATCTCAAGCACTTCTCCGCCTCTGCAAAGTCAGGCCTGATCCGTAATGCCTCAGAAAAATGACTGATAGCCTTGTGGAATTTACCTTGACCAGCCAGCACAACTCCAAGACCAAAGTGCGCGTCAGCATGACCAGGATTGATCTCAAGCGTCCTTGAAAAATGGCTAATTGCCTCCAGAGGCTTCCCCTGACGTGCCAATGCAACCCCCAGATTGTAGTGCGCCTTCGCATAGTCGGGCTTGATCTGAATCGCCCTGGAAAAATGGCTAATTGCCTCATTGACATTTCCCTGTTTAGCCAGTTCAACTCCTAAATTGTAGTGCGCCTTCACATAGTCGGGCTTGACCTGAATCGCCCTGGAAAAATGGCCAATTGCCTCCATGGGTTCCCCTTGACGTGTCAGCGCAACTCCCAGATTGTAGTGCGCCAGATGATTCCTGTCAGTTACCTTGAGGGCGTGTTTGAAGAGGAAAATACTGCTGCGCCAATGGCGTACTTGGAAGTACGTACACATCATGAAGGCTGAAAGTATTACTCCTGTCGATATGGCAAGCGCGATCCTTCGGTAACGCCATCGCCCAAAGATATCGGGGATACCCCATGAAATGACGATAAACAGACCTATTAACGGCACATATGTGTACCGGTCTGCCATTGACTGAGCTCCCACCTGCACTAGCCCAATGACAGGCACAAGTGTTCCAATATACCATAGCCACCCTGTGACAAAATACGGATGTGCGTGTCTCTCCCTCGCCGCCAGAACTGAGATACCCAGCAGTAACATCAGGCTCGCCCCAACTTGCCACGCAGTCAACATCCTGGAATATGGATAGAAGACCGCCATGTCATGAGGCCAGATCATTTTCCCAATGTAATCTGCGTAAGAGACCAGAGCATTGGCAACCCGGTAGCTCGCGGGAAGCGAATCCATAAGCACTACGGCTCCCGAGATTTTCTGGACGACAAAGGTGACAACACTTGATAGTGCGGCAAGAACAAACAATGGCACTTTTTCGCAAACGAGACGAAGACCAAGTGACTTGTTGTAAGGAAGAATCTCCGATTGGCTGCCTTGAGGCATGTTGGCGTTTCCTGATTGTTTTGCCTGAAAGCGGCCGAGCGGCCAATAGTCCATCAACAACAGCACGAAAGGCAGAGTCACTAGCATAGGCTTAGCCATTAGACCTAAGGCAAACGCAACGAGTACGAAAAGATATCTGCTGGTGGCCGGCCGTTCAACGTAACGAATGTAGCCCCACATGGCCAACATCCAGAAGAATGTACTGAGAACATCCTTTCGCTCGGCTACCCACGTGACCGATTCTACGTGCAGTGGATGCAGGGCAAAAAGGGCAGCAACAAAAGCGCTCCGCCAGAGCGCACCGGTCATCCGCTCAAGAACCATGAAAAGCAATATGGCATTTGTTATGTGAAACAACACACTCGTGAAATGATGGCCGATTGGGTTCAGCCCGAAGAATTGACAGTCTAACATGTGGGATAGCCATGTCAGTGGATGCCAATTGCTGCGATGAGTGGTAGTAAAGGCCCATATTATACTTTCCCAGGTAAGTCCAGCCTGAACATGACGGTTTTCTGTCACGTACGAGGGATCATCATAATTGACAAACTCATGATTTCCAACCTGCCAATACACGGCAAGGGTAGCCACCACGAGAAACAGGCTTATAATAAGTTTCAAACGATGCGGCCGCATTGAGATACTATCCCCCAGGCACATGTCAGACTGGCAGGGCGTAACGACAACTGAAGCACCACAATATGTTCGGGGTATTAACAATCATCCTTGGACAGCTATAGGGTCTGAACATACAGAAACAAACCACACCGCCCGATTGTCAAAACCTTCAACAAATTCAAAATCGGTGTACCTTCTGTGTCTAATGTCGGGGTAGTCTTTGGATTTCATTTTCGGCAGTATCCGAACATACAGAAACCTTGCTATTCTTGAAGCGATTCTACCGAGAATAGTGTTTCCGAAATACTCATGTCTCAAAGCATATATGAAATTGGAAACACAAAGATTGTCTACGTATGCTGAATGCCAGTTAGATTTGTGAATTTGTGAGTAGATCTTACAGTCTGAAAAGTGTGTGTTGAGCAATTTCTCAAACTCATCGAAGAATAGTTCTTTCTTGTGCGTTTTGTTCATAAATGATTTCTCTTTGGTAAGACTAAAAAGCCCCCTGTTGGGCGTACTAATGAATGCGACCCCGCTAGATTTCAGATACTTCACAAGAGTTTTCAGAAACAGCCTTTGATCTTCCACATGTTCAACAACTTCGCAACTAATAACAACGTCAAAAACCCCAAATTCCGGGTTGTGAATGCAACAATCTTGCACATGATATTCTGTCTTGGGGGAGGAATAGTGTTGTTTGCAGTAGGCGATGCATTCCTCAAGCACATCCAATCCCACTACCAGTTTTGGAGACCGTCGCTCAGAAACGTAGTATGCGCTGTAGCCCGACCCACAACCAAAGTCCAGAATCCTCTCGCCCTTCATGGGTATGTGTGATTCGGCAAAGATCAACCTTGCCAACTGTTCGTGAACCATGCTGGACGGCTCATCCTCGAACCTATGAGCCGTAGCAATACCCAGGCCCTTTCCGCCCAACTCTTTATGCTTTGCCATGATGCTCGACATACCTCAGCCTATAACGGTGTTTCGGTTGACAAATAGCCTGCCTGTCGCGCTTGCACCCCAAGAGTAGTGCAATGTACCCAGGCCGCTTGCTGCGGGGTATTGAAAATTTGATAAATGCCTGGTTAAAAAGCAAAAGAAGCGTATCAAGAAAAGGCGTGTCTGTAAAGATTCCAGGAAAACAGGTTCCAGGAAAAATTGCCTTGAGCCCAGAAAATAATGAAGTTCGGCACAGTACGAGACTTGTAATGGGCAACTGATCGCGTTTCGTTGGCCTTTGGGGGTGATCAAATGCTCGGAATGGATAGCCGTGAGATTGAAGGGCTGTCCCCATATTGGACCAAAAGCAACGGTAGGGGCGCCCTAAGACAGGGGAACAAATGTTGCCCAATATGCTTGACTCGTGGGGGGGGCGGGCTGTAATATGTATTTGACTAAAATCTGACCGCCAATTCTGCCAAGTTATTTTTTCGCAGGCCCTAAGCAGATGGATCGAAAGGACAATTCAGGTGAGAATCGCACTGATCAGTGTTTGTGAATCACTACCTTGTGACGGTATCCGTCTCATTTCGTCCTTGCTAAAACAAGCCGGCCACTCGGTCCGGTGCGTGTCCTTGGCCAGACACCCCCCCATCCCGTATGAAGAGGCAGAAATCGAACGGCTTTCCGGTATTCTGAAAGATGTGGATTTGGTCATGATTGCTGTGTACAGCACTTTTTCGTACCGGGCTGTGCAGATCACTCAGTTCGTGCGTAAGAAATTCCCAGGAATGAAAGTGATTTGGGGCGGTCCCCACTGTGTTTCTGCCCCGGAAAACAGCTTGCGTTATGCCGACGGTGTCTGTTTTGGGGAAGGCGACCAATGTGTGGTCGAATTTGTGGACAAACTGGAGATGGGGGATGATGATTATCTGAAAACACCGAACATGGCTTTCAACGTCAACGGTTCTCGCGTGGTCAACAAAGTTCTGCCACCTTTCAGAGACCTGGACAGGCTTCCTTTTTATGACTACGACCTGGAGGACCAGTTCATCTTGGACAAAGACCTTCTCCCTATAACAAAGGAAAGGCTGAGACAGTATTTCACCAATTATCCCTTCAACAGGCCGACTTTCTGGATCCTAACAACCCGCGGCTGCCCTCACCAGTGCTCATACTGCAACAACTCCCGGTACATTTCCATGTTCGGCCGCAAGAGCATCCGTCGCCTTAGCGTCGGCCGCTTTATGGACGAGTTGGAAGCATCACTGAAGCTGTTCGACTTCTTCGACAGGGTGGGTTTCGGAGACGATGATTTTCTGGTCCGTTCTGAAAAGGAGTTAGAGGAATTTGGCCAAAGGTACAGAAGAAACATAGGGATTCCTTTCACTATCTGTCTCAGCGCCATGACATTCCGAAAGGAAAAAGTGGAGATCCTCCTGGATTGCGGGTTGAAAAACATTCAGCTGGGTGTTCAATCCGGGAGTCAGCGCGTTCTGGACGAAGTCTTTAACCGCCGTGTCCCTGTTGCCAAAACCAAGAAAGTCATCCGCCAGATCACGCCTTACCAGAAAACACACAATCTGGACCTGCTTCTGGACTTCATCATCGACAACCCTTATGAGACCGAAGACGATATTGTGGAGACGTATCAGTATCTGGTGGATATGCCCTGGGGTTCAAATATCAATGTGTTTACGCTGTGCTTTTTCCCGGGCACGCCACTCTACGAAAGAGCCCTCAAGGATGGTCTTATCAACCCCTTTGATGAAAGAAGCTTCAAGCAATTTCATGGCAAGAGGATAGAATACCAGGTGAACTACCCAACATTTCTGGTTTTGTTGTTCACCCTGCTGCATCGTTACCGGGTGATCCGATACGTTCCAAGATTCGTTCTGCGAAGCTTTGGCAGTCGCCCTCTTCAACGGATTGTTGGGCTATTGCCAAAAAGGTGCCACAGATTCTTGGTCAAAGGGCCGGCAAGATTCGAGAGATTCTTTATCAAAAGACCCGCGAGATTTTATTATCAGGTCCGTGAGGCAACGAAACTGCTGCGGGATTCAGGTTCCTGACTGTATCTTCCCTCACGCCTTTCTGAAACCCACTATCTTCTGAAATACCACCGTCATCATGTCGCGGTATTTCTTGCAGGCCGCACTCTTCATCCACAGTCTGGCCAAAAGACAATGTGCCAATTTCTTCAATGCTGGACTTACAAACTCTGTGGAAGATGAAAAACCTGAATATCGAACAGCCGTTTTTCGACGAATTCTTTTAATGGCCACATTATTTACATTTAACAGCTGCCGGGGACGCTTTCATCCGCGGGCTTACGCCCGTGGTCTTCAGCTTTGTTTCTGATAAAATGTACTCTAAATTGTTCAAGTTTTTGATGGCCGTCATTATAGGCATTATTGTTTCGAATTACTTGGTTCCTGTTTTCTATAAATATCTCCCTGGTGACCACAGCAGGACAAAACTGATTTTAGAAACACTGAAACAAAGAGAAAAATACCGCCCCCAACTACTACTCTTTGGAAATAGTACGCTCATGTGCGGCATTGACGCAAAGCGATTATCAGAAAAACTTGATGACCAGCTTGTTTTTAACCTTGCTAGCGCTGGACAGAGCGTACTGGAAAGCTCTCTGTATTATCAACACGTACCCGACTCCGTTCACACTGTTGTACAGTTTATGAAAGCGAGCCATCTTTCTGTAGACAACTTCCCTCCATTGTCAAAAGAGGTAAAAGTAAACTTCTATATGTACGGTTTCCGGCCAGAGCCTGTCACAGGGGAAATACTGGGGAAAAAGCAGGTGGCATATTTTTCGACTCCTTCTTTTATGATAAATTTTGATGCTAGAAGTGTCTTACCAACCAGTATCAATATCGCGATGCGGCAAATATTGCGCAAAGACATTAACTTAAAGAAACTGGAGACAGAGCTTTTTTATCCGGTTACCCATCCCCATAAAATGAGCAGGAAAAAATACAGAATGCGGATCAAACAAAATGAACCCGTGCCCCCACTTCGGTGTTTCAAAACAAATAAGAAAATGATGGCCGTGCTGAAAAAAGCCGCCCGTTTTTTTGGTCAACGCCGCATTAGCTATGTTGTGGGAATTCTCCCGATAAACCCGGGGCTTCAAAATATTACCGAAGGATTTAAAAGCGAAGCATCCCTGACGCTGCCGACTCTCAACGGTGAAAATCTGAAATTTATGGATTTTATTAATTTGTTACCGGAAGAAGATTTTGTAGATCATACTCATCCTTACCGAACGGGCATGGTAAAACTCACGAACCGTTTAGCTAACCTATTGAAACATAAAGACTATGCTGTTTCATTCAAGTGATTTTCTAATATTCTTCGTCGCTCTCCTCGTCCTCCTGTTTTTTTACCGACAAAACAGGGCTCAGAAAGTTCTGTATCTGATTGCCAGCTATATTTTCTATATGTGGTGGAACCCAGCGTTTATAATACTCATCATTTTCACGACTGCT
>SDBT01009154.1_pt1 | contig 16104 bp, 12 predicted proteins | sample 2277101 | NCBI WGS metagenome assembly SDBT01 (sample SAMN10404973, study PRJNA504765) | marine sediment metagenome | isolation source: marine sediment core GS10_PC15, 103 cmbsf | place: Arctic Ocean: Southern Knipovich Ridge | collected 2010 | reverse complement strand
AAAGAATATAAACTATGGGCTAAATTCACAAATATCGCAGGGCAGAAAGTGGAACAATACTTTGGTCGTAACAAGAAAAGTGCAACTTTTGAAACCACCCACAAAGTAGAAGAGGTGTGGATTCGTGAAGTCATATGGGGGGGGCTCATTGGAAAGGGGCGGAGCTGGAAAACCAAAAAAGTCTACCCGGGTTCCAAAGCATCAGTAAAAAAGGAATACTTTGGTAAAATAATCACCATCAACTTCCCATAAGAAATATCGAATTAAGTCTTATACGAGTGCGTCTCTAAATGTATCAAGTTCATCAAGCACTTTACCAGCGCCCAGAACCACACCAAGTAATGGGTTTTCAGCAAGCGTTACGGGAAGGCCGGTAACTTTAGAGATAAGCGTATCCAGGTTGCGTAGTTGACCACCACCACCAGAAAGCATAATACCGCGATCAACAAGATCACTGGAGAGCTCAGGGGGTGCATTTTCAAGCGCAGAACGAATGGCATCTATGATAGAGGACGTTGGCTCAGCAAGCGCTTCAAATACTTCTGAATCAGAAAAGCTAATCGTTTTGGGGACACCGGTTATAAGGTCACGACCCTTAACATCCATCTTGTTAGAATCATCGCCAAGGATGGCAGTGCCAATTTCAATCTTAATCTTTTCAGCAGTACGCTCACCGATTAATAAGTTATATTTTCGCTTAATGTATTGGACGATTGCCCGGTCCATGGCATCACCACCAACACGTACAGACTTACAATACACCACATCTTTTAGTGAAATGATTGCCACCTCAGTGGTGCCACCACCAATATCAACAATCATGTTCCCAACGGGTTCTTCAACAGGAAGTCCGGCACCAATAGCCGCAGCCATTGGCTCAATGATAGTGAACACTTCACGTGCACCAGCTTGTCGTGCTGAATCTTCTACGGCGCGTCGTTCTACCTGGGTAATACCAGATGGCACACCAATAATCATACGTGGACGAACAAGAGTTTTTCGGTTGTTGTGCACTTCACGAATAAAGTAACGAAGCATACTTTCGGTAAGTTCGAAGTTAGCAATCACGCCATCACGCATAGGACGACAGGCAATAATGCTCTCAGGTGTCTTACCAAGCATCTGCTTTGCTTTTGTACCAGCAGCAAGTACTTGATTAGTGCCACGTTTTACTGCCACCACGGAAGGTTGATCTAACACAATGCCCTGGTTGCGTACATAAATGACGGTATTTGCAGTGCCAAGATCAATGGCAAGATCGTTTGAAAAGAAGCTAAATATTTTCGTAGCTGGCCAAAACTTCATGACAACTCCCACTTTCACACACCATCATTATCAATCCCACCCGAAAGCACATACATATGCTTTGTAAGTCTATCAGGTTATAGATGAAACTCTACCCCTAAAGTTAATTGATGCGTCTTGAGCATGTTTATGCCGCCCCAGCGCTCAATTGGAAAGTCATAGATGGCATGAAACACCGGATCACCCGGCCAATGCTTCTGTGCTTCTTTGGTATCAAAGGTAAGTTGTCCGGCAAAAAAGTTTCCCCGCCAGTGTGAACGTTCCTCCAAGCCTTTCAAGTTACTTGCAAGTACTCGTTTCTCTGCAATGGGTCTACCATCACGAATGGTATCATGATCATGACCCAGATAGGTATACCGTCCCTGTAGGCTCAGCCCGTCAATCAAGTTTTCTAAGGTGGCATAGACTGAATATTTTTTAGTCGCTCCTGGATCAACCACTAAACGACCGATAAGTGAGCTAAATGGTAATGGTTCATTACGTACCGGAATACGGGATATACGACCATGTTTAGATTGACCAGAAACAGCAACAATAAAACCTAATTTCCAGTCTTGTTTAAGTTCAAGCTCAGTACGTGCATCAAAGTAATAACCAGTATGCCCATCACCCATAAACGATACTGATGCAGGATTATTTTGGTTACGAGTTTCACTAGTGGGCAGTACCACACCAAGGCTGACATTAAGGGCAATACTTCTCATAAATAAAGCATAATCCCATTTTTGTCGGAATCGAAGGTGTATATCAACATCACCAAACCCGTATTCCTTCCACTCCCCCGGTTCAAGACACATTGTTTCATGGGTCATGCGTTGCACGCGATCTATGTCATCGATTTGTGATTGAGTAAGGCTACGAAATTGGAACACGCTCTGTTCTTTATCAAACCTAAATTTTTGATTCGATCGCACTTCCATTAAAGGTAAAAATGCGCCGAGAGAAAGATGCTGCCAATATAAATTTTGTTCGTATTGCAAGAAAATGCCGCGTGATTTTAACCGGCCGTTCATGTTATAAAACACGGGCAGATTAGCCCAATCAGGACGAATTTTCCCCAACGGATTTACAAACTCTTCACCACACACTTTCTCCGCAACTTCCTGGGCACTAAAGAGCACCTCATTTAAGTCATAGCTGCCCCATACTTCTGGCAAGCCGGGTGCATTGACCCGCGAACCAAAACCTTGGGAAGCTTCGGTAAAGTAGGCAGCAGTATAGATATCTGCATTCTTAGCAATAAGATATGGTTCTACCCGTTCTATAAACGGAAAAAACTTACTCGTATTGTGCATCGCACCAAGTGATGGTACAACACAAAAGAGAGCCAGAATAAGTAAAAAATGACGGTGAATTATGCGCATGATCTTGAAATCCTTGTCTGATGCACCTTGTCCATAACTGAAAAATAGCTAGTTTAAGGACATTCCGAAGTTATTCTACTGTACGTAAATTTATTATTTCGTCAAGGCAGAAGCTCGCATAGTCGCTAGAAAAAATTACACAATCGAGTATAACAGGTAATAGTATCTAAAAGTATTGCTCTAATTGTTTTCAACTATAGAAAGAAACGATGAAAAAGAACTACCTATATCTTGCTAATTGGAAAATGTACCTATCCCATGACGAAGCAGTAGAGTTTGCAGCTAAACACTGTGATGAGCTCGTTGCACTCAGTGAAAACGATGATACCCAGATAGTCATCTGTCCATCATTTGTCGCCCTCTATCCCATAATAAAGCTCTTTGAGGGTACAAAGGTACGCATCGGTGCCCAAGATAGTTCAGACCACAACAAAGGCCCTTTTACCGGCCAAACCTCAGCCCAAAGTCTTCATCAAGTCGGCTGCCATTTTGGTATCGTCGGTCATAGTGAACGTCGCTCGTTTGCCCATGAAACTGATGAAGAGGTAGCAAAGAAGGTAATCCACCTCATCGATTTTGATGTATCACCCGTCATCTGCATAGGTGAAACCGAGCAGCAAAATAAAGATGGTAAAACCCAAGAAGTACTAGAAACACAGCTAAAACCAGTCTTAACCGCCCTCTGCACTCTCCCCCACATAGCCGAAAACTTTTCTATTTGTATCGCCTATGAACCAATCTGGTCGATAGGCACGGGTAAGGTAGCCACCCCTGAGCATCTTGAGACGATATTCAGCTGGCTTAAAAAGCACATCCGCGATGCGAGTGAAACCCTCAGTATCCAGCTGCTATACGGGGGAAGCGTCAATGAAAGCAATATTTCTGACCTCAAATCCATCCCTTCAGTTGATGGATTTTTGATAGGAAGTGCAAGTACACGTTTCCAGGAGCTCAAAAAAATAGTAGAATAAGCATATATACTACAATGAGACATTAACTGTCATAGACAGACGAACGTCTGTGATAGTACAAACAACCAAAGGAAAAAAATGATTTCATTATTGATGTCCCTACTAATCTTGCTCAGTGTCTTCTTAGTAACCTTTATCTTGATTCAACAAGGAAAAGGTGACATGGGCCTTGGCAGCATGGGTGGTGGAGAACTATTTGGCGGTGGTGGCGGTCAAGATTTCTTTGAGAAAGCTACCTGGACACTCGGTGCACTCTTTATGGTTGGCGCTTTGGGTCTTTCAATATATAAAGGAGAAGATCGGTCTTCCCGTCTTGGTGGCTATCAAGCCCCATTTTCATTAGACAAGTCTCAAACACCAAAAGCACCTACACAAAAATAAACGATCCCTAAAAGGAGCTCGTAGTGACGGCAAAGTGGATTGATACGTTTGGCAAGGTCAGCCTTGACGCCTGCACTTATCTCGGTCATCTGGGAATGTTTCTAGTAGATGCTTCACGGACACTTGCTACTACCAAGCTCAAGCCACAAAAGGTGCTGTATCAGATGCTCCATGTGGGGGTAAACTCGTTTAGTGTCATCTTTCTTTCGGGCACGTCGGTTGGCTGTGTGCTTGCCTATCAAAGTTTTATTGGTCTTCACCGTTTTGGCGGGGAGCAATTCATTGGACCGGTGGTCTTTCTTTCAATGGTACGAGAATTTGGACCGGTTTTGTCTGGCATCATGGTCACGGCACGTGCTGGCTCATCAATGACTGCTGAAATTGGCACCATGCGTATCACTGAACAAATTGATGCTCTCGAGACGCTCAGTATTAATCCCCATCAATATCTTACCGTGCCACGCATTATTGCAACAACATGCATCCTTCCCTTTCTCTCATTGTTTTGTACCTTATGCGGCATTGTTGGTGGATTTATGATTTCTATTCACATGCTGGGGGTGAATCCTGAAATGTATATGAAAGCTGTCCGTGAAAACGTACTGCTCTTTGATATAACGAGTGGCCTTATTAAGGCAGCAGTATTTGGCTTCTTACTTTCCTGGATTGCTACGTATAAAGGCTATACAACATTCGGTGGTGCAAAGGGAGTAGGTATTGCTACTACACAGAGTGTGGTTATGGCCTGCGTTGCTATCTTTATTGCTGATTATATCTTAACTGCTTTGATGTTCTAAGCTTATGATTGAACTACGTAATCTCACCAAATCTTTTGCCGGTAAAAAAATCATCAACGGTCTTGATCTCACGATCAATGAGGGTGAGTTTATGGCAATCATCGGTCGTTCAGGGGTGGGTAAATCGGTGCTTCTCAAACAAATTATTGGTCTTATCATTCCTGATGAGGGGACCGTTATGATGAATGGTGAAGATATCACTTATCTCAAGGGAAAAGCCCGGGAACATGTATTTGATACCTGTGGCTATGTCTTTCAGTTTGCAGCCCTTTTAGATTCTCTAAACGTTTTTGAAAATGTGGGTATAAAGCTTTTAGAAGAAGGCTGGCCTCCTGATCGCGTCCGACCGTTAGTGCTTGATAAAATACGCGATGTTGGTCTTGAGGATGACATCCTTGAAAAGTATCCCAATGAGCTTTCCGGTGGTATGAAAAAGCGTGTTGGTCTTGCCCGCACCCTTATGCTCAATCCCCGTATTATCATATACGATGAGCCAACGACGGGTCTTGATCCCATTACGGTACGCAGAATTCATGAGCTTATTAAAAAAACGCAAGAGAAGAAGAACGTAACCACCATCGTGATTTCTCACGATCCCGATATTTTTAAGTACGCAGATCGCGTTGCCATGCTCCATGAAGGAAAGATTGTCTTCACCGGCCCGGCAAAGGATATCGAAAAGTCAGATAATCCGTTTATGTATCAGTTCTTGCGCGGCCTTCCTGAAGGACCATTAACCAGCAAATCATTTGCGTTAGAATAAGCCACAATCTTTTCGGCCCATTACAGGGCAATACCCAGCTAGAACTGGCTATTTTTTCAAAATTCGCTAATATAGCGGTGTTGAAAAAAGAAGCATGTCCTCACTCATTTTTAGGGACCAGGGACATATATGTCTTGTGCTATAACAATCTGCACAAGCCAGTATCATCATAAGAACAAAGTGAACATCATATGAATACTTCAGAGCAACTCATTGCACAGATAAAAGAAACAGGTGCACACTGGCAAGGTTTAAAAAACGAAGTTCACCATGCCATTGTTGGCCAAGAGACAATAATTGATCGCGTCTGTATTGGCCTGCTTTGTGATGGCCACATCCTTCTTGAAGGTGTACCCGGCCTGGCAAAAACCACGATTGTAAAAACGATAGCTCAAGTTATTGGGCTTGATTTTGCCCGCATACAGTTCACTCCTGACCTTTTACCATCAGATTTAATCGGCACGCTTATTTACCATCCAAAAACGCATGAATTTCAAACAAAGAAGGGGCCAATTTTTACTAACATTGTCCTCTCTGATGAAATTAACCGTGCACCAGCAAAAGTGCAGTCGGCATTACTTGAAGCAATGCAAGAACACCAGGTAACTATTGGTGGCACTACCCATCGTCTTGAAGAACCCTTTCTCGTTCTTGCAACGCAAAACCCAATAGAACAAGAGGGAACCTACCGTCTTCCTGAAGCGCAGCTTGATCGGTTTATGTTTAAACTCCACCTTACTTATCCCTCGCATAATCAGGAAAAAGAAATTATTTCAAAGGTATTTAAGCCGCATACTATCCGGCAGATATTAACCAAAGATGATCTTCTCAAGGCGCGCAAGCAGGTGGCTCAAGTATATGTTGATGAAAAAGTAACTGATTATCTGGTAAATCTTGTTTGCGCCACCCGTGATCCCGGTGCCTATAACCTTGAGTCTCTTACCACCATGATAGCCCATGGCGCCTCACCGCGTGCAACCCTTACCCTTCACCAGGCAGCGAGGGCACATGCCTTTTTGCGAGGTCGTCATTTTGTCATGCCTGAAGATATAAAGACTATCGCGGCTGATGTATTACGTCATCGCATATTGCTGACATACGAGGCAGAAGCTGACCATATAACGACCGATCAAATCATTGAACAAATTTTGGCAACGGTACCATCACCTTAACGCGTAGAAAAGCGGCAATAGAACGCGTTTGCTTGACATAATTGCCACAAAATAAGTAGCCTGCGATGTTAGTCAAAGGAAAAGATTATGAGACAACCTCTTTGGATAGTAAACAGTTCGCTGTTACTATTACTCGGCATATCTACCATCTTAATGCTCGTACTCAGAAAGAATTACGCTGCCCTTGTCCTACCAGTCCGCGTGCCAATCGTGCCGGTAGAACGAGAGCTTCCTTCTGTTGCAAAGCCGCCATTTGAAAAGATCTACCTTGAAGATCTTTTCGATACCTATGCCCCCACACCAGATCGCGATGAGTTACCCTCACGTATCGACTTAATTCCAGCCATGCCAGCGCCTGAGATTCAAGAGCCACCGGTGCCAAAAGATCCTGAGTTTCTTGAGCCGCTTACGATTTCACTCAAGGGCATCATGTTCTCATCGGAGCCGGATAAAAGTATTGCCTTGATAGCTGATGAAACCGGTAAAGAAACTAATTATTCGGTAGGGGAAAGTATAAAAGATGCGCATATCATCAAAATTGACCGAGAACGCGCTATCCTTATTCGCGCAAATGGCCAGCAGGAATCGCTCTTTTTGCGTGTATATGAACAACCCGAGAAAGCAGCAGATCGCTGGAAGCGCATTGTGAAAAAAATAGATGATACACATTTTGATGTTGATATAGAAAACTTTAAAACCGAAGTACCATCATTAGGAACTCTTCTGCAAGCACTATCTATTGCTACCGCGTATAAAAATAATCAGCCAATTGGCCTAAGGGTGGGTGAGGTTGCCCATACTGAGCTTGGCACATCGCTTGGCTTACAGCAGCAGGACATTATCACCAAGGTACAAGATCATAGCGTGGCACAGCTTGAAGATCGTATTGCTGCCTTTACGCAACTCGATAACCTTGGTTATAGTGATACACTAACTATCACCATACAACGTGATCGAAAAGATATAGCGCTCACGTATAAGCTTGCCCGTATTGAAGTGCCAATCTCGCCACCATTTGGCAAGGCACCAGCTGTAGCGGCAGCACCAGATTTATTTAAGCCTAATAGAACACAGCAACGTACTGCCGAGCAAGCTCGTCATGATATGGTGCAACGCATCGAACGTGATAATGCCATCAATGAAATCCGTCGACGCATCTTAGAAAATATGAAACGTCGCCAACAAACGGCCCGCATAAGGTAATACTATGATGAAGAAATTATACATCCCCGTCTTCGTCCTCTTCGCAGTGATACAGACGCTCATGCCTCAAGATACGACACATGTTGCACAAACACGTGAAGTCTCTAAAGGGCGCAATACGTCAAAATATAGAACTGAGCGAAAGCTTATCCTTGAAAAAGCAAAGAAGCGTAAAGGGCAGAAAGCGCAAAACGCAGAGCCTCTCTTTGCTGATTCTATGGACGTAGACGTGCCAATATTTTCCCCACCAGCGGCAGCTGACCTCGAGCCTTTAGAAATGGATACGCAAGAGGTGACACAAGCTCCCCAGGCGCCACCAGTCGAGGTACGTGAGCAGATTTATCTTAATTTTGAGAATGCTGAGTTAAAAAACTTTATCGGCTATATGGCAAACCTCAAGAAGATAAACTTGATTCCCCATAAGACCATTGAGGGTAGTAAAATATCGCTCATTATTCGCAAGCCATTAACGATAGATCAGGCATGGAATATTTTTTATACCGTGCTCGAAAAGGCCGGGTTTAGCATTGTTTCCGTCGGTGACGTGTATAAAATTGTGCCAAAAGATAAGAAAAATAAAGAGCCCCTTCCAGCTTATATCAACATATCCGCAGAGAATCTTCCCGATAGTGACAAAGCAATCCGCTATGTTGCCTTCCTTGAGAACATCAAGGTAAGTAACGCGGTACCAATCCTTAAGAGCATGCTCGATCCTCAAGCAATGGTAATTGAGCAGCCGGAGATAAACGGCCTCATCATTGCTGATAAGTCCTACAATATCAAAGCAGCAATGAAGGTTATAAATGAGCTTGATAAAACCGGCCTCCAAGAAGCAGTCTCCGTTATTCGTCTGATACATGCAGATGCAGTCGATGTGCGCGATTTCTTTAAGGGTCTCATCGACGAGAAACAACCGACAAGCCCACTTGCCCGCCTGCTGGGAAAACAAGCAGAGACGGCAGCCTCGTACTTCTCACCAACGACCAAGATCATTGCTGAAGATCGTACGAACTCGTTAATATTGCTCGGCACAAAAGATTCAATTGAAAAGATTGAACACTTCATCAAGGAATATGTTGATACCCAGCTTAAAGGGGTAAAGTCGCCCTTGCATGTTTATGAGTTGCAGTATGCAAATGCAAAGCAAATTACTGAAATACTCAAAGAGGCAATTGCTGAGCCAAATTCTAAAGCCGGACAGGATGCCGCAAAATGGGGCGCAGTCCGTGGTGGTACTAAATACTTTAAACCAATAAAGATTCAAGCTGATGTTGAGGGAAACCGATTAATTGTTACGGCAACCGATGAACAAGATTGGAAGTTACTTAAGGAAACTATTAAAAATCTTGATAAACCGCAGCCCCAAGTAGCAATTGAAGCGCTCATTGTAGTAACGAGCATGAATGACACAAAAGAGCTTCAGGGTGCCCTGCGAAACAAGAAACATGGCTCGATTGGTGAACATACTGATTTTCAATCCCCGCCCATGGCACGAAGTTCAACACAGCTTGCACGAGATGAAGACGGTAACCCGGTCAGTCTGTTAGGAAACATGCTCAGTGGTCTTACGGGTGGGCTTGGTTCAACCGTACTGACCTTTGGTCGAGAAAATAATATTTGGGGTATTTTTAAAATGCTCCAAGAACTAACCAATACAACCATCATTGCACAGCCATTCTTAAGTATCACGAACAAATTTGAATCAGAAATCATTGCCGGAACAAAGAAGCGGGTGGTTGCACAAACAACGACTACTGCCGTCCAAGGTTTCGAAGATACTGATGCAAACTTAAGTCTGAAGGTAAAACCACAAATTAACATCGATGGTATTATTACACTCGATATTGAGGTGAATTTAGATGAATTTACCAACCCTGACGGTACGGAAAAAATTCAAAGAAAGCTGATCACGAATGTATCGGTTGCTGATGGCCAAGTACTTGCCCTTGGTGGATCGGTGAGAACAAAAATTAGTGAAGCCACCTCTAAAACACCTATTCTTGGTGACATCCCAGGCCTTGGCTGGTTATTTAAGAGCAAGATTAAACAAATAAACAAACAAAACTTGCTCGTATTTCTTTCACCAACCATCATTAAACCGCGCACGGAGCCAGGTATAAACACGTATAGTCGCATGAAGCTTGATTTAGCGAAAGAAACGTCTGATGCAGCTTCGCCAACATACAGAACATCGGATCCTATAGATAACAACTACTTTAATACTGAAAGCCATCCATGGAGTCATAAAGTAGATGATTTCTCATCCGCCCGCTTCCAGCCAAGCCAGGTAGACATTAAAAATGATCCATATTACCGCACTGAAAGTGAACGAGAAAAGTTCAAGAAGAAGCGTGCAAAGAAATTGGCGAAAAACGTACCTTCAAGAAATAAGCGGCATAAAAAGAGGCATCGGGTATGATCAAAGAAATCTTTTTACCTGAAAAACTCTTTGGATCCCGCCTTTTATCAAAGCGAATCGTAGGGTTTTCACTCGAAGAAAATCATGTACAAATGACGCAGGTGTATGCCACGTCACGACATACAACGGTAGAACTTGCTTTGAGAATGCCCCTTGAAGAAGAAGCCGGTGCAAAGCATGAAAATCGTGCGCAGCGAGCTATTGCAAAACTCTTTTCTCGTGTTGGAAAGTACGACCATGTGCGCATTTCGATGCCGGCATCTTTGGTAGTATTTAAAGAGCTCACTATGCCCTTTAATGATCCTGATAAGATTCGCATGGTACTTGAATATGAGATTGAGCCAGCATTACCGTTCCCTATTGATGAGGCAATATTTGATTTTATAGTCACTTCGCAATCCAAGGGTGGTAAAGACGAAACAACACAAATTATTGCTGCCGCGGTGCGTGCACCCGATCTCCAAGAAGCACTTGATGTATATAAAAAGGCAGGCATTGAGCCAACGCATATAACCATTGATATTTTGGGGCTCTATAATCTCTACCAGCAGATCCCTGAATATAATGCCATAAAGGCTGGCGCATCACTTATTGATGTGGGACCAGTATCAACCAAGATTACCTTCATGCAAGACGGGATGTTGCGCATGATACGAGCTATTCCAAAAGGGTTTCTTTCACTTACCGAACAAATTGCAGCTGAGCTTAAGATATCACCGGATGATGTACAAAAACGACTGCAAGAGGTAGGAAGTGCTGATTCGCAAGATGAAGCCTACACGCAAGTAGCCCAAAAGCATCTATTTAATTTCTTTAATGACATCCAGTTTACGCTTAATTCATTCACACAAAAGCTTAACTTCACGGGTGCAATCAACAAAATTCTTTTCGCAGGTGGCACCGGCGCTATTCATGATTTGGCCCAGCAGGCAACTGAGATTTTACAAACACCCTGTGAGATCTTCGAAACAAAAAAGATTTTTACCAACGAAACCATCAAGTATAAAAAAATGCCTTCTGATATAGACTGGGGATCATATACTCGTGCTCTTGGCACTGCTATGCCAAGCACCACCGATCAAGAATTTGATCTGAGAAGAAAAGCATTTACCCTCACCAAGGTCAACCTGGTGAGCAAACAAATTATTACGGCAGGAGCCCTTCTGGCGACATTGTTAATCAGCATAGGCGTTGGTGGATACTTCCATTTACATGCCCTTGCAGTGCAAACAAAGTATTTTGAAGAAAAGGAAGTGGCAAAATTAAAGCGGGTAATAGATAAAGGACGACGTGACGGCATAAACCCTGCTATTGAAAACTTAATGAAGCGGGCAAAGCGCGATTCGCGGCTCTCAACTCTTGTACGTACCATTGGCACCCTTAAAGAGGCCGAAGAAAATACCTGGCTTTCATTAGTGAAACGAAAACTGTCTCCCTTGCCAATCCTACTGGAAGCAACAAAGATGATAGATCGAAAGAATTTTGCCGTTTCAATCAACAACACCTCTTTATTTCTTGAAGATGAAGCGCCCCATATAGAGATAGAAGGTATACTTAAGCCACGACGGCTGGGAGAAGATTGGAAAGAATGGGCACGGTTTGAGCAATCTCTCACTGACAAAGATAGAAAGACCCTGCCATTAAAGTTGGTAGATTCAAGCCCAGAACAAAGCGATGCCCCTGATGGTGGGGTAAAGTTTACTATTACGTTACGTAAGCGTGCAGCAGAAATAGGATAGTAATGATTAATCAAACAATTACATTCTTAGGAAAGCTCAGCAAGAAGGACTTTGAAAAGTTCCTTGGTGCAGCATTGCTTGGTATAGCTTTGATAGCTGGCTCCATGATCTATATTATCCGCAGCAAAAGCGAAGGCCTTGCCATTACCATGACCAACCTGCGCTCACTGGCACGAAAAGTTTCCTATATAACGCAGGAATACCAGACCATCCAGTTTCAAAAGAAGAAGTTACAAGACTTGCTTGCTAAGGGTAAAACTGAAGAATTTGAGATCAAAAGTTACTTTGAAAATTTCACCCGCACCAATGATGTAAAGCCAGAATCAGATTGGAATGTTATCACCACACCCTTTCCAAATAATGTGTTACTTGAAGAACTTTCTTTAAAAGCAACATTCAATAATATTACTATGAAAAAGTTGGTAGAATTGCTCAGTGAGCTTGAGAAAAAAGAAATAGTCTATATTCGCGACATTAAGCTATCTCGCAAGCAAGGACAAACAATCTCATGTGAACTTACGATTGCTACCCTCCACTATATTCAAGCAGGGGAGGCATAAATATGCGTATCTTAAGAAGTTTTTATCTATTCCTATGCATAGGATTAACTATGCAGATTCTTGTAGCACAAGTACTTGTGGGACAAGAAGAGGTCGTATCAAAAGATAATGGTGAAAAACCTAAAGAGATATTACTCAACTTTGAGAATGCCTCATTAGCGCATGTCCTTAATTATCTTGCTGAGCATAAAAAGATTAATCTTATCTCACATAAAGATCTTGAGGCGCAGCAGGTAACATTGATTACCAATAAGCCCCAATCGGTTGAAAAAGCATGGGATGTTCTTCTCACCCTTCTAGAGGCAAACAACTTTACCATCATCAATGTAGATGGCCTCTATAGGGTAGTACAGACGACCACCAGCAGGCAACAACCTCTTCCATCCTTTGCAGGTATCGAGCCAGAGAAGCTACCGGACAATGATAAGATGATTCGCTTCATTTATTTCCTTACTAACATCAAGGCCGACCAGGTAAAGCGCATCCTTGACCAAATGCTTGCACCAAATAGTGTACAACTTAATGCCGCATCAAATGCATTAATCATCTCTGAGAAAAGTCTCACGATTAAATCAGTAATGCAGATAATAAAGAATTTAGATTTAGGTGGGCTACAAGAATCACTCGACATTTTAAAGCTTGATTATGTCTCAGCATCGTATGTAGCAAAAATATATAATGAGAACTTGCTCGGCAAAACAAGGGGGCAACCGCTTCGTCTCTTTCCACCGCAAGAAAAGAAGCCAATTAGTTTTTTCTCATCATCAACCAAGATTATTGCAGAGCCCCGTACCAACACCCTAATCTTGCTTGGTACCCGCAAGAATTTAGATCGTATTCGCACCTTTACGAAGAAATATTTTGATCAACCACTTGAATCACCGGTTTCACGGTTACATGTTAAAGAACTTAAGTACACCGATGCAGAACAAATATCTCCCCTTCTCAAAGCAGCGATCCAGCCACCAGGCAAAGCAGCAAAAGTACCGGTAATCGGTGGAGTAAAATACTTTGAAGATATGATTATTGCTGCTGAATCATCGATTGAAGGACAAGGTGATAAATCAATGACTGTCGGTGCCGGTAACCGTCTTATCATCACGTGTAATCAGGATGATTGGAAGCGTATAGAGCAGTTTATTGATAAGCTCGACCGCCCAACACCACAAGTTGCTATGGAAGTTCTTTTCATTGATGCAGAGATCGATACCAACAAACAACTTGGTTCACAGGTACGAAACAAGAACCAAGATAGCTTAGTTAAGGGTCTTAACTTCCAGACCCAGCACCTGAACGCAATTCCTGACACCGGTCTTGTCGGGGTTCCGGGTGGTGAAGTAGACTTTGCACCTGAGCTACAAAATAATTTAATCTTTATTCCGGCAGCACAAGCATCAGATGGAGCTTCGTGGTTAACCGTTGGAAAAACGGCAGCTGATAAAGTAGGTGGTATCTGGGGTGTTGCGAAATCGGTTTTACAAACCAATAACCTCAATATTATCTCTCAGCCATTTTTGGTTGCTAACAACCGCAAGAAAAGTATTTTAAAGCTTGATGATCGAAGACGGGTAGCGGGCCCTATCGATCCTAGTAGTACGACTGCGGTGCAAGCTGTTGAAACAATTCATGCAGAAACCACCGTTGAACTTACGCCAGGCATTAATTCCGTTGGGATCATTAATCTGCTTATTCAAATCAACCTTGATGAGTTTTCCGAAATTACTACTTCAGGTGTTGCTGATCGACTTAAGCGTCAAATAAGTACACGAACGCTTATGTCTGATGGTGAAGTGCTCGTCATTGGAGGGCTTATCCAAAATACTGATATAGAAACTATTAGAAAGACGCCTATTCTTGGGGATATTCCTATCTTAGGAAATCTCTTCCGTAGTAGAATAAAGCTTAATGAAAAGAAAGATTTGTATATCTTCATTCGCCCAAGCATTATTAAGCCACGTTTTGAAGGTAAGCCCGATGACTACACCCAGTTAAAGCTTGATTATGCAAACCTTTCAATCAACAGAGCCGTTCGTGGCACATCAACAAAAGATCCAATCCAACATTGGTTTTTTGATGGTACTAGTCGACCGGAGTCAACATTGGTTGCACGAGCTACTGATCCAATAGAACAAGTACGTTCATATACTGAAGCAAAACAACAGCCGAAGTCGGTTAATATTATTCAAGATCCATATTATAAGACAAAGACATCACGTACTATCGTGGCACGTGAAAAAGAAAAAGAGCGCATTGGCAAAGAATTAAAGACACTCAAGAAGCGCAAGCGAAGAGTTGGTGATACTTAATCACGAAGTTCTTTATCTATAGCAAGAAGGCGATTATATTTTGCCACCCGCTCACCGCGCACACATGCTCCAGCTTTAAACTGACCGCCATGTGCGCCAACAACGAGATCTGAGATAAATGAATCATTCGTCTCACCCGAGCGATGTGAGATAATTGTTTGGTAGTCAGCATTCTTACATACATGTATGGCATGGAGTGTTTCTGAGACTGTTCCTATCTGATTTGGTTTGATCACCACGGCACTTGCCACCAGTTTTTCAATCCCCTTTTTGATACGTTTTGGGTTAGTAGCAAAAATATCATCCCCAACAATTTGTACCTGACTTGAAAGGCGACTGGTTAAGCCACTCCAGCCAAACCAATCTTCTTCATGGAGTGCATCTTCAATAGAATAGATAGGATATTGTTTCACCAGTTCAACGTACAGGTCTACCATATCAGTAGTGCTATATGTTTTATTATCGATACGATAGTTTTTTCCACCCTCGTTATAGAAATGTGATGCCGCAACGTCAAGGCATATCATCATGTCTTCGTTATTAAAGCCGGAAAGTTCGATAGCCTTTACCAAAAAGTCGAGTCCTTCTCGTTCGGGCAACCCGCGTTTTCCTTTAAACAAAGGGGCAAATCCCCCCTCATCACCAATATTTGGGCTATACCCAGCATCACTTAAGAGGGACTGGAGGTTATAGTACACAAGGTAGATATCTTCCATAATGGCAGTAAAAGATTTTTCCTTCATGGGCATAACGAGAAGTTCTTGAAAGGAAAGGTTATTACTTGCGTGTTTCCCCCCATTGATGAGGTTAAACATCACACGGGGTATAGCATATTCTTTCGTTTCACATATATCACCAATAAGCCTATAAAGCGGCGTGCCTGCAGAGAGAGCTTCTGCTTTGGTGACAGCGATGCTTACGGCAAGCGTTGCGTTAGCGCCAAGGTGTGATTTATTTTCGGTGCCATCAAGAGCGATGAGTGTTTTGTCGATTTCTGACATAGATGGTGCTTGCCCAATAAGTGCGGGGGCTATTAATTCGTTAATATTTTTTACTGCCTTAAGTACTCCTTTACCCATGTACCGTTTTTCATCACCATCACGGAGTTCGAGTGCTTCCCATTT
>SDBT01009153.1_pt1 | contig 16104 bp, 23 predicted proteins | sample 2277101 | NCBI WGS metagenome assembly SDBT01 (sample SAMN10404973, study PRJNA504765) | marine sediment metagenome | isolation source: marine sediment core GS10_PC15, 103 cmbsf | place: Arctic Ocean: Southern Knipovich Ridge | collected 2010 | reverse complement strand
GCAGTGGTAGGTTCCGTGATGTGACTTGTTCCAAGTACGCATGGCATAATGACATAAAATAATCTCTTGTCGAACACCAAGAACTTGAACCCTAATTTTCATCAAATCTTGGACATCCTGAAAACACTCTCTCAGAACAGGATCGGGAGCCCCATTTCTCCGGTGAGGATCATGATTCCCCATAATCAAAATTACATTCTGACAATGAATCTGATCCCGATACGATCTTATACTCCCTGCCGCCCTAAATGCAAAATCACCCAAAATGTATAGTGTATCCTTCGGAGCAATTTGATCATTAATGTTCTCAATGATTTTCTGATCATGTTCCTCAATGCTGGAGAACGGCCTTTCGCAAAAACGCATAATGTTCGTATGACCAAAATGAGTTAAGTGTCCGCCGTGAACCATATTTGCGGTTCCGGCGGACAATGCTCCTTGTTGTTCATTTTCTGTTCCTTTTTATTATCATGCAGACAGCAGCTTTGTGGACTCCTCCGGGAAAAGAAAGACATCATATCCTTCATGGCCAACCGTAAGAATAGGGGTCATTGCACATTCTCGCACTGTATATTGACTTCCCACTGTCTGTAACCAAGTCTCTTCTGATTCGAATACCCAACTAAAACCTCCAGCCGAGCGAGTTGCTGGGCCAGGACGACACGGCCTAATACGAACGTCGGATGGGAGATTAATATTGAGTTCCTCCCTGACGCGCTGGACGAGTTTTTTGCCGTAGAATCCCATCAGATATCCTTACGTGCTGCTGTGAACCATATCTGTGGCTCACCTTTCCTTTTGATTCCTAACTCTTTTATCATAGTAGGTATTATACAACAGGATAGGATGTTGTCAAGGCTCTGTATGAGGAAATAAGAGCGGATAGGCTCACTGCTCCTGCTTTCCATCTTGATCCACCAGTGTAAATTATTAATTTATCTGGTTCCTTCTCTAGTATAGTAGTAATGCCTTCATCCATCCACCACTGAGTGCTTGGACCGTAGAAATACGCCATTGGAAGTAAATCACCAGAAATTGCAGAATTTATCTCAATTAAACGGTTATAAGAATATGTTCCGGGCGTGAATCTAAGCCCGAAATCCTGTGGTGCCGACCATGAAATGTCAGTGAAATCTACATCTGGTAATGTTTCATCCACAGCTAAACATATATCACTGGTCCAGTTGTAATCTTCTGGGTCTCCATTCCACAATCCTGTAAATCCAGGATACCAAATATACTTGATATGTTGTGGTAATTGTCCTAATGAAACTTTTAACTGTTCAAGATTTACAGAATGCTCCCCACCCGGAAATAGCGAATAATTATCTTTATGAACATTTAATGCTCTTTCATGTTCAAAAACAAAGTATTCCGAGTTTGCTGCCGCAGTCAAACTTGTAACTTCGTCTGCAATGAGAGCCCATTTAGTTACATCATCAAATCTGTCATCAAGAACAGAACTGGTTTTCAGCCCTGGGGTAATAGTAAGATCAGTGCCCTCAATGCCCACTAATACCTGCGTATATACATCCGCAAACCCGGCCCTCGTTGTTATAATGGCATTATTAGTTATGGATGACCAAGTTTTTAATCCTTCAATAGCTGTCGCCATCAATTCAGGCCATTCCCAGCCCACTAAACCGTTAATTTCCATCCACGGCATTATTTGTGAAGATTGAGTGTACCTCCGAACTCTTTGAGCATTCAAGGCATTCGCGGCATCAACCGCTCCACTACTATAAGGTAAATTGAAAATTCCTCTAGCCCTGAGAAGCTCCTGTCTTGCACCAGGGGTGGCCTGACGAAGTTCTTGCCGAAATGAATCGGGTAACTCAAAACCCTGAATACCTAGACATGCGTCAAGCTGTTCATCAAACTTATCTAGTCTTGCCATATTTCGCTCTCTATGTAATACACTCTATACTTTCAAAAAACCTGTGGTTATTCCCTTGACAATCATTCCCAAATCCAGTATGATTCGGTTATCATGGATACAACGTTTCACAAATACCCGAGGACCAGCCATATCCAAGGGTCAGGCATCCAAAAAGGGGACAAAGACCGACCAGTCGTCCCTTTCAAGACTGTGCGCAATCAACATCTCATCGTCGAAGAAAAACTCGACGGAGCCAATTGTGGAGTTTCCTTTGTCAATGAGGAACTAAGGCTCCAAAGCAGAGGGTTTCCGAAACTGAGACTGCAAAGCAGAGGGCATACGCTCACAGGAGGACCGAGAGAAAGACAATTCGATCTCTTTAAAGCTTGGGCAGCGACTCATCGAGATACGCTTCATGGCCTGCTTAGCGACCAATTCATCATGTTTGGCGAATGGATGTATGCCAAACACTCCTCGTTCTATGACCAATTACCTCACTACTTCATGGAATTTGATGTCTATGATCGAGTCACCAAGAAATACCTCTCAACCCTCGAACGACATAAAATGTTCAAGGACTCTCCGGTTGTGTCAGTACCCGTCCTTTTCACCGGACCATGTGATACAATTGATGATCTAACCAAGTGGATCAAACCGTCATTATACAAGTCTGATCAGTGGAAAGAAAATCTCATCACAGAAGCAGCAAACCAAGGGTTGAATCCAGATGATATCCTAGAACAGACTGATCTGTCACAACTTGCGGAAGGACTCTACATCAAACATGAAGATGAACTGGTGATCATTGAGAGATACAAGTATGTAAGACCTGCATTTACACAAATGCTTGTTGAATCTGATGAGCATTGGATGAATCGTCCGATCGTCCCAAATCGGCTCGCGGATGGGGTCGACATTTTTTGTGGGTAGTTCTTTTTCGTCGAAGTTTTTCGCGAAGTTCACCAATTGGAAGGTTCACCAATGTATGACGATGACAGTCCACCTGTTTCAGTATTCGGTCTTATCTTGATATTAGGGACTATAATCGGTGTTTTCTGGTTGCTGTTGTCATAGCCCGCGACCCGTCCCTGTAAAACCATGCGTAAATCCAAACTCATACAAGAACGACGAGATCGACGAAAAGCAAAACAATCTGACTTCCGTCGACCAGGACGTGGCAATCCAAAGAAAATCGGACACGGCGGAAGTGGAGAAACTCAACAACACAAGAACAACCCAACAATGAAAATATCAAGGTCAAGGTCAAGGTCAAGGTCAAGAAGAATGACAGAAATGTCATGAAGACATCTTCTGGACAACCTCTTGCCAAAGCAATGACAGAAGCAGGAATATCGTTCAAAACGATTGTCAAACGTGAAAAACGACTACCAGAAGGTAAGAACCAACAAGAAGACTTAGGAGAAATGATGCCTGATATTGTTAGCCGCGACGCATGGGGGAGCGTGTGGCCACGCCCCGGAAAAATCATCCGATTCAAGAAGTTTACCAACGAAACTACAACCGATGGTGACGCCACCATCGGAGTCAAAATGAAAGCCAGTAAAGGTAGAATCTTCGTGGCTTTGCTACTGGGAACTGAACCACTACCACTAGAAAATCCGGAAAAAGATCAAATAAATGTAGACGACTTCCTCATCAATCTAGGATGGACACCAACTCCCGATCACCCAGGCACCAGGGACTGTGACAACAAAGGATCAAGTTGAATGATACCACCAAGCCCAGAAGACTTGTTTAAGTTTGGAGCAAGCGCGGCCAACAGCCTATTTAAGAGAGTGATAGTGATCGGCATTATCGTGGTTGTTGTGTGCCTCGTCGGAGGCATTCTCATAGGAAGGATGTTGTACTATTAGATGATTACACTCAACATTGAAAACTCGCGACACGAAGCTGTCAAATCCATCGGCTTTATTCATGGACTACTTCATGGACAATCTTTGCCCTGTATTAGCGCCCTCAAAGATTGCCCCCAAGATCCTACCCACCACCAAGAAGGTGATGTCTACACCCACACAAAACTCGTCTGTGAAGCCCTGCCAAACCTACCAGAATTCCAAAAAATTCCGGAAAATGAACAAGTCATCCTTCTCGCTGCTTGTCTCTTTCATGACACCGGTAAACCATCCACTACCAAGCACAATGACGGTGGCTCCATATCACATCCTTACCATGCCTTTCATGGTTGCAGAATCACCCGGAAAGCTCTCTACCAACTCAATATAGAATTCCCGGCAAGAGAACTTGTCTGTCACCTTGTGCGTTGGCACATGAAACCCACCTTTGCCCTTGAAGCTCCTGATCCTATTAAATACATATCCGAACTAACCTTCTCATCACGAGCTGATTTGCTCGCTATACTCGCCAAGTCTGATAATACCGGAAAAATACCCCGCAGTGATGACAACTTGCTGAAGATTGACCTATTCCTAGAACAAGCAAAAGAACTAGGTTGTTTAGACAAACCATTCAAATTCAACTCAGACCACGCCAGATATGTATTCTTCAATAGAGACGACTGGGACGCTTACAATGACGCACACGACGACACCAGATGTACCGTCACTATCATGTCAGGACTCCCAGGAGCAGGTAAAGACCATTGGATCGAACAAAACTTACCAAAACTACCTCAAGTCTCTCTAGATGCCCTCAGACATGATCTGAAGGTCAAACCCACTGATGATCAAACTCCAGTCATGCAAGCCGCCAAAGCGAAAGCTAAGTATTTCTTAGGCAAAGCCAGAGACTTTGTGTGGAATGCCACAAATCTCTCAATCGTCCAACGACACCAATGCATGAAGTTATTCAAACGATATAACGCCAAACTTCATGTTGTCTATGTGGAGACAGATTATGAGAACCTACTCAAACAAAATAAAGCCCGAATTGATCCTGTCCCAGAAGACGTGATAGATAAACTCATGGATAAGTGGCACTTGCCGTTGTCTACGGAAGCGCATATAGTAGAATATGTGATCAACAACCAAACTATGACTTTCCCGGAAATTTTAGGGATGCTCTAGGAAGAAGAAAATGCTCTATGCTATCTTTATAATTGCCCTTGTCATTTCAATTGTGTCTCTTGTGATATCCATAAGAACACATAGAAAACTAAACAAGTGACATCCTAAATCACTTCTCCCGGATTTTTCTGCATGTTGGGACCAAGTACCAATTCGATCCAATACGCCTATGACTTCTACAAGCATGAATCACTCGGTTTTATTCGCTTCTGTCCAGTATGTGGCAGTGATATCCCTGGAATAATAGGACTACTCGTTAATCAAGGATGATACATGATCTCTTGGGAAACATATCTCCCCTACTTCTTTCTTGTCATTGCTGCCATCTTTGCCATCGCAGCAGCAGTACTCGGACTAAAACCTATTCTCAAAAGAAGGAAACGTTGACACACAACTAAATATATGTATGAACCTATCAATTATCTTTTCCGGAATTTCCGTCATTAGCCGTCATAGCAATCATACTTGCCATCCAGTCCAAAAAATATGCAAAACTAGCACAACATGCTCTAGATAGATCCCAAGAAGCACTCAGATTAGCCAAGCAAATCGAGATTACCACTCAAAGAAATAGAAAAATTCTAAACTGCAATCTCATTTCCCCGGATTTTTGGGACTCCCATCCCTGTACGCCCAAAAACCCCCATATTTCTCTTGACAACCTCCGCGCCACCCCTTATGATTCGGTATCGAAAGGAGGCATGTGATCATGCTACATATTTCAGAAAGCGCTGATGAAGTCATCGTGTGTGAAGTAAATCGTGAAGGACAACCCATTGGTCGTGAAGAGTTCTTCAAAGAAGGTACGGGACGTGATGAAGAAGAGTACAATGTGAAACTCGTCGAAGGCCCACTTCATATCACATTCGATACGAGGGTGAGAGTCGATGCAGAACGTGATCTAACTCAAACCTGACACAGAACGAGAATTATGCAGTGCTAGAAGGATGATTCAATGAAAAAAATGTTCATATCCCTCTTCGTCGTCGGATCTATCATTGGCGGGTATGTCTACTTAGTTGTTGTTATCTCTGATGAACCATCTGTGACAGATAACAAAGTATCGACAGCTAACGCAGTAGATGAACGTATAGAAAAAACAGTCAACATTCGAGACAGCAGATACGACGAGGGACACAAAAGGTATGTCACGAAAGGGCATGTCCAGGAATTCACCTATGAGAACTGCGAATACATATGGATCGATCAAAGTCTCCACTCATCAGGAATGACCCACAAGGGTAACTGCAACAACCCAATTCATTCCTTCGGCATGAGCGAACATAAGTAATTTCCCCGGATTTTTGCATGACCTGTGAGAAATGTGGTTTCGACTTCGGCAAATGGGTTGAGCTTGTGGAACAGGCTGGAGGGGATAAGTCTTTTAGAGACAAGGTGGCGTCTGGAATATCCTGTCCTATGTGTGAGAGAGCAGAGCAAACCCTTGCAGACGATGTGGTATGCGATGTTTGCAAAAGTTTGTCTGTGGGGGATCGTGTTTTGTATGTGGACAACGGGGATAAAGGAGCAATTGAGCACATCGCTTTGCAAGATGCTCCCTTTAGAGTACGGTGGGATGATGGGGACATTGATTGGTTCAAAGGAAGCCAACTAGAACGCTTGTAATTAAATCCCCCCAAAAAATTTTTGGGACTCCTATAAGGTATCCCTGTGCCAAAAACGGGGCCCCGATATAAAATATGGGACTCCTATCCTATATGTCAGGCACAGGTCCGCAATCTAGTCGTGGGGTGTTCCCCCCGAGAGGCAAATATGGCACCAAAAGTTACAAGGGGGGGGGAGAAAGTATGTCTTCGCGACTTTAATACTTTAATACATAAATGTTTTACACTGATGTCAGGTTGATACATCTCTATTCAGTAGACATACGACATGCCCTGTCTGCTACCCTGATGGTCTAGTTATTTAGTAGACATGCTGCGTCTCCCTCTCCACCGCTCAGCTACCCTGACCCTGCTACTACCAACGTTGCATTTACCCTCGTTGCCTCTGCCTCTGTCGTGTACCAGAATCCTGGGCATGTCGGACAACCCTCGTCGATCTCTCCCTTGCCCTCACAAGCAGGACATACCAACGTTGCCATCTCCCTCTGTTACCATTACGAGATTGCGAGATTGGTTCCACGGAGTCGGTTGCTTTTTCGTAGTCTCAAACTCTACAGTATGTCTCTTCCTCCCTCATAGTTCTGCCAATACGAAAACTTGACAGTGAATGTCTCGCCGGTATGGATGTCTCGTACCTTGTCGCCTTTGCGATACTGATACGGTTGTTGTAGTTGCTTGCTCATGTTTTCTCTATGTCAAATGATTTTTCCGGAGAAAAATAGGATTAAACGGGACGGGAATGGCTTTAATCACACGGCGCTTATCCTCAACCCTCGGGCTAGCAACGCATTGCCGCAGAAAACTTACGTCGCCTCCCGTTTAATCCCTTCAGATTGTATTCTACGGGATGGTTCGTGGTTGTCAAGAGCAAGGGGCATGATTGCCCCTTGCCTTATTCTGTCGCTCTATGCGACCTCTTGCATCTTCTTCATTGCCGCTTGCTCGATCTGTCGGACTCGCTCCTTAGTGAGACCAATCTTGTCTCCAATCTCCTGTAGCTTCATTCCTTCACCGGATTCGAGTCCGTAGCGTAGTGAGACAATCTCACGCTCGCGAGTCGTGAGCGTCCCTAGAAACGCCCCCACGTCGATCTGGTGTATTGTGGACCGACGATGATCGGCAAGATTGCCGATAGCGTCTCTCTCCCCTTCACCGGACGGCAGATTCAGACTCCCGACATTCAGAGCCCGCAGGGCGAGAAAAGCGTCCGCGTAGTTGACCTTGCCATCCGGATGATGCTTCTCGCAATATTCGATGATCTGGGCGTCGGATGCGTCCGGTCCGATTACCAGTCTTGCTCGCTCGATTTTCGAGAAAGAGCGAAAAACGTACTCCGGAATCGTCACTTCATTCTTGTTCCGACAAGCCAAGCTGAGATAACGCTTGATCCACCAAGTCGCGTAGGTGGAAAACTTGCCGACTTCCGACTTGAAGCGACTTGCCGCCTCCATTAGTCCCAGACTTCCCTCTTGCATTAGATCGTCGTAGGATACCCCACGTCCGAGATACCGCTTGACCCACTTGCCAACGAGACCCATGTTGTCTTCTACTACCTGCCTGGTTGTCGCATCCATTGTCGCATCCATGATTGTACTCCCTTCGGTTATGGTTTGCGTTGCTTTCACAATGAAGTATAACACGTGGTTCGATTCTGTCAAGGAGTTTTTCGAACTATTTTCGATCAATTTTCTGGGGGCAATATCGACCGGTTTGGAACGAAACTTGCAAGCTACCGTACCCAATTACTCGGAGCATCCTCGATAGGACCGAATACCATGTAGCTTTCCGGAGTCGCAGGCTCAAGATTAGGGCCGGCGGCGGAAACGGCGGACGACATAAACCGACCAATGGTATCGCCATGCTGATTGTCAAACAAGACCTGGACTCTCTCATTGCCGACGCTCATGGCAGAGCATCGGACATAATGACCCGCTTTCAGCATTGCATCTTTGCGGGCGTTTGTTGCGTCGTATTCTCGTGATTTCTTCTCGCAACCCAATTCTCGGTGAAACTTCACGCCCTTCTTGGTCGTCTTTTTCCAGCATGTATCGCAAACGGCGGCAGGCGGGCACCAACCAAACGGACATCTTCGCTTGAGAACTCCACCGGCTTGTCCGCATTCGTCGCAACAAAGTCGATTGTTTGTGTCGTAACAGTAACCCATTGCATTGCTCCCTTGGTTGTTGTCTGCCTTATTCTACGGGACGCAAGAACGGAAGTCAAGACCCAATTATTCGGAGTAGTGATGTATTTTCACGAGGAAAGACCACACTGATGTCAGGTTGCGGGTGTGAAGTGGGCATATTGCTATGCCCTGGGTCTCCTATTTAATGGGTTTGCGATTTCCTGCCTCATACTGCCGAATGTCGCAGCAGGGCATCCAGATGCCGTCCGATGCGGGCGTGTATCCGCGTTTGGTGAGAAACGACTTCCACTCCTCGGACAGTTGAATCAGGTGACGAAACGGAGTCAGGATTGTAAACATGATTTGGTTCCTTTCACCTATAGTTTACGGGATGGACTGCCGTTTGTCAAGCGGATCGTTCTGGCAAATAATAGCGTCCGTCGGTCGCCTTGACAGCTTTGGTTAGCTTCGCCAGTTTCTCAGACTTGAATCGGACAGCGAGGACGCAAAGATGTTCGTATGCCGCTTCGTTGATACCGTGATCGTCATTGAGGAGAAGGAGGGCAAACTCTTCGACATCCCCCATAATAGCGTCATGTATGCTAGCCATCTGAATACTCGCATTTCTGACGCCATGTACAGGCATCGCAAGGGTAAGCCGGACAATCCGTACTCGCTTTGAGCTTTTCTGACTCTTCCCGTTCACCCGTTTCTTGCTCCATACGATTGTGGGCAGTCTCTCGTTTCACTTCATCCGGTGTCGGAATGTTATTCGGTGTTGTCATACTCACATTCTACGGGATGGTGTTGCGTTTGTCAAGTAGTTATTCGGTATTCGGTGTATCATATCCGATCAATGGATTCGATACCCACGAGGGCGGCAATGTCGTACTCGTCTGGCAATTCGCTGGTGAATAGTTCACGAGTAGCCTCAGCGGTATCCGAGTAAGCGGTGAGTTGCTTGGCGACGGTCGCAATCAAAGTCGGATGCTCCAACCATTTGAGACGTTCTGCGTTGCGATCTCTTGCTGCTCCGAAGTGGCGAGCATTGGACTCATCGAAGTATTCCAAGTCGATAATCGGTCCGCCTTTGTCCGTCCCAGCAATGAATACTATACCGGAGCTCGGGCGTTCTCCTTGCCAGTCCCAGGTAATTTCGGTGCCGCCGTCGCGGCGGCGGAGAATGACATCCAAACGCTCAGGAAAAGCATCCGCGAGTGCTTTCTCGAAGAGTTTGCCACATGGTTTGCCAGCATTAGCGGCAACGACAACCCGGATACGATCAGGGATGTCGGTATCTTCCATGCCGTCCGTGATGACCTTTGTGATTTCGGATGCCAGGTCTCGCTCACCCGGTATTACGCCGTCCACGAGTTCGAGGTCACAATCACAATCACAATCATTGCAGATTGGACCTCCATCGACAGCCATCCGTTCGTAGGTCCAATCCTTTACGGATAGCGTTGTCTTGCATTCTTCGTTAGAGCATTTCCAGTACATCGCATAACTCCTATTCGGTGTTAGGTCTGCTGTACTATACGGGATGGTGTTGCGTTTGTCAACGTAAATGTACGACTCGACCGGCGGCATTCGCTTTGCGAAATTGCTCGATCATAGCGTCAAACTGTACTGGAGCGTGGCGTTTGTTGACCTTGCCATACGCTACGATGCCCCATACTTCGCCGGTGCCTTTGTCAAGCATTAGACGACCTGCACCGCCTTCGTCCAACGCGATGTATTTCTTACGATCTTTGGCGGTTTTGGCGTAGTAATGAGAATCGTAGTCGAGATTGGAGTAAGATGCCTCGAATGCGGCTCGACCATTCTCATGCCAAAGGATCAGAAACTCTGCAATGCGTGGATCATCGATTGCGATCATGGTTGTCTCCTGGTTAAGACGCTGGGGGTTGCTCTTGACAGATCCATATCGTCGATCCACCAAACTCGGAATACTTCGCGTGTGGTGGACAAGTCGGACAAGTATTGCAATATCCGAATGACCATGTATTGCCGTAGTGGTTGGTGGTTTGCTGGGTCTCATGACCACATTTCTGGCATTTGTATCGTTTGGACGTTGCTGGTGCGATTGTCTCAGTCATGATTGATCTCCCTATGCTCATACTATACGGGATGGTTCACCGGTTGTCAAACGATTTTCCCGGAAAAATGATGCACTGATGTCAGGTTGGGGAAACTCCCACGAAGGAAGGACCGGTCGTCGCGACCGGTCCTTGCCCTTCTAAGGGAGTTTAGCTGTCTCATACTCTATTTTTGTTAGGTCGGAGGCGGTTGGTCCGACTTGATCGTCCAATCCAGTGATAAACTCCTCATCTCCGACGTTGAAAGCTGCCGCGAATACATCAGCGGCTTCGGTGGAATGAGGCTTGTAGTCGCCTCCATTCCACCCTGGTGTGTTCAATCTCTTTCGGGCGGAGGGTAAGATGTCATCGGACTCTGCTGATACAGAAGCAACGCGAGTGTTGATATCCGTAAGCGTTGCCTGGGCAGTAGGGACATGCACAGTCACATTCTCGCGTCCCTGCGCTACATCGTTGTAGGTATTGCCCTTATTCGCGTGTCCTGCCTCAGCATGACGTTGAGACTTCGCTGGCTTTGCTGCTGGCTTTGGTTTCCGCTTCGATGCCTTTGCTTTCGATGGCTTCAATAGCAGCAGATGTTTCGGTATCCGTCGCCGCTGTCGTTTTGCCATCATTGTATCCTAAGGTCAGGTTTGTTGGATAATCAGCGTTGCCATAACTTTCGCCATGCATCATTTACATTGCATCTGGCAACCATCCCAGGTCTAACTCTGTTCTTCAACTCTCTGCGTTTTAGAAGCTCACACAGATATAAATTACGGTTTGTCGGAGGCAGTCGCATAGCTGTTTTGAGCCACTTCATGCTTGTCGGACGCTGGCGAGCAGACGGGAGACTGTAGCAATCAAAGTCTAGGATTATCATGCCTATATCTTACGGGATGTTGCACCCGCTGTCAAGCGACAAGCTCGACTTTCTTGGTTTTGAGATGCTCGGCAGTCTCAAGAATCAGACTAACCGCCTCCCCAATCCGCTTCAGGACATCCATGCAAGCCTTGATCGGCTCGACATTTGCGGACTTGCAGTACCCGCTGATGTAATCCCAAGCCCCACCAATATCAGCGTCTCGGTCGAATCCCATGACTCTCAGTAGAATAGCTCCGCCAAGCTCTGCAACGGTTTCAGACTTGTAATGCTGTCCACGCTCTACCAATGCTCCCAGTCTGTCATCGGCCGAGTGACATAATTCATGAGCCCAAGTAGCGACGTTTTCGACGCCTACTCCGATGCCCTTTTGACCGGTCAACCGCGACCACCAATACTTGCCCTGTGCTGTCCCCCACTTCGCGGAATACGCAGATACTTCCAGACCCCATGCCTCCGCAACTTCACGCAACGGTAAGTTTGCGAGGAAATCAAGAGACTTTTTGTCCTCCCCGTTTGCTGCTGCCCACAGTTCTTCCGCTTTGCTACAAGGCTTGTCGGCATCGACAATCGTTTGCTTGCAACGGGTACAAGTCGTGGTATTCTTGCGTGGCGTACAAGTCAGGATATCGGTCTGTCCGACATCGAATCGGGCTCCAATCTTGAAACCCCTCAAGAGCGTGCGAGTCTTTTCTTCGTCATCTTTGTCTATGATTGTAAAGCGGTTGGGCTCCAGGATATGGACGCTCGCCTTTTCGCCCTTGCGGACGTTTCGTCCAGCCTTGTTCCAAGACTTGTATGCTCTGGCATCTTCGGACCCTGCCAGTAGCATAAGCAACTGATTGCTGAATGACCATGTACGACAAGGCTTGCCGCTTTTGATGTCGAGGAAAACGGTCGCGAGTCTGGCTGGCAGATCACCAGACTGAAACTGTCCGATGATTGTGTCAGAGGCGGCGGAGACCTTGCGTTCACGCTCTGCCTTGAATTGAGCTTTTTCCGCGTCTGTGTAGGTCTTTTTTGCGTATGCCATGATTAACTCCCTTGCCCATACTATACGGGATGGAAGTGCGGTTGTCAAACGACAAGTGCAGTTTTTGTTGCTTTCAGATATCCAACTCTATAACAAAGATATCCGCCGCTAACACAACATCTTGTTGAGCCATGTGAAAGCAAACCAACCAAATGCTGGGATACAATTCAATCTGTTTCCACAATGTTTGTAGTGAAACATTGTGACGGGCTTGGATAACATCCATTAAATGTCGGTATGTAAAAACCATTGCGAATCTCCTCATGCTTCTACTATACGGGATGGTTCGTGGTCTGTCAAATGATTTTCCGGAAAAATAATACTTGACATTCGGTGGTCTATCCCGTAAGGTATAAACATGGATGTCAAACGTGATGCTCTCAATCGCATTCGGGAGCTAACCCATCACCTTGACCATACGAAAGAGAGAGACAAAATGACTGAAGAGATTTTAGTCCTCGTGAGAGTTAAGGTGGACAATGATAGCCACAAGCCAGTCTCTTGCAATCAAGCTCTCTCGGCAGTGGAGGCTGTCCGTCATGCTGTCAAGCACATGGAAGGGGCTGGTTTTGTTCATCCGCTCGCCGAAGAGATTTCGATTAGCGTCAATGATGTCGAACTAATCTCGGAAGAAGAGTTAGACCTGTAAAGGAGAAGAGCGTCCTTGACAATTATGTCACCATCCCGTAAGGTATAGGTATGGCAACGACGGTTGCCTGTCCGACTGACTGTCCTGCGTATGGGATCTCTCGGACTTTAGAGGTTTAGAGGTAAGGTGACAACGGTGAAAACACAGTTGTCACTGAGCCGATACGGAAACCCGCCCGCTAGCGCCCCCGCATGGTAGGAAGCCTGCCATGTGGGGGAGGGTCGTTCTGGCGTTCATTACACTGATGTCAGGTTGGAGGAAGTGGGCTCCGCGACGAATGCGCGGAGGTTGTGGCTATCTACGTCTCTTTCCGGATAGCTTCCATCCGGTCCAGGACTTCGCGAACTGTCCGAGGATCGTCCGGATCATTCGCGGCAATGTTATGACAGTCTCCTTCGATGTATCCGGAATTGCAGGCATCACGGACAAAGGTTTCCAAGTCCAATTTGAGCCTGTCGAGTTCTTCAAGTCTATCGCTCATGATTGATCTCCCTTGCCCTTATCTTACGGGATGATTACCGGATTGTCAAGAACAAAAACAACCGACAGTCTCAGTCCAATGATTAGCGGCTATATGCCTCATTGGAGCCGAGCGTCTGCCGGTTGCATGTGTATGTTAGAAATCGCACCTCCTTTCGCTACTTTTTCTGTCAACCGTATCAGAAGTCCCGCAGTTCTTCATCGACTTCTATATCGCGGAGCATATCCGTCTCCATCTGGTCCTCCTCCCACTTTCGTTGTGCATCCTCTCCAGTGAAAACTTCGTTGCCCCCACAACCACAACAAGGATAGTCGATACAAGAGCATGATTGAGTTGTGAATTGTCCCATGATTGATCTCCTGCTTGTACTATACGGGATGGTGTTGCGTTTGTCAACGGTAATCCTCACCATCAAGGAATGCCGAGATTAAACTGCATTGTGCTGCTTCCTGCTTTGCCGTCATCATGCCGGGTCGTGGGTCTGCTTCCTTACAAACTTCGGCGTGATGTCTGAGAGCACGATTGTACCCAATGTTCGCGGCAGCCATCCGAATCTCTCGATGGTGTCTCCCGGAGAGCAATACTGCTGCACGGCGTCTGTCCGCTCGACGCCTTGCCTCTCGCATCTCTCTCTTCGCTCGTTCTACAGGATCAATTACCATGTTGATATCCTACGGGATAGTTGACCGATTGTCAAGGCGGAAAACACAACTTGTGATTACACACTGATGTCAGGTTGTGTAGACACATCTGACTCCAAAAGAGAACTTGCGTCCTGAATAATGGTTCTATTATTCAATAACGATTCTATTATTCAGGAACAATCTAAGCAATGAGCGAAGTTGAACTATTCGATATTGTAATAGTTGTTCCTGAAACGCGGAACATTGTTCATTTTATTGGGATATTCGGACACTTACGGTGAGCTTGAACGGAGCGGGTTTTGTTGTGGTTTAATAGGGTAGTTCTGTGGGATATTAAATACTGGAGAAGTTTTTAAGTCTGGAGGGTTGTGGGGGTCATATCTCAGGGTATATGTGGTTGGATGTGGATATGTGGGGTAAGTGTGGAAGATGTCATCGTGTTATTCGGTGTTTAGTCTTTTAATTGCCTTAGAGTAGTGATTACGTCATATTCAGTGTGGTTCTAACGGTGGAGGGACACAGAACTGGGGACGTTAATCATTTTGCTGCAATAAACTCCACAACTCTCCCATGTTGCAATTCATCGAGCCCAATAGACTTGACCTTACATCCTCACAAGTAACTATACGGGATGGATTGTCAAGTGATTGACCATATCGCCCGGTAATTGTCGAGTACAAACGTCTGGCAATCCTCGGGCAAATCCTCCCACTCAATCCTACGTCCAAGGTGGCATTTACGACCCACCGCAGGTGCCCACTTGCCGTCCTTAGTGTCGGCAGGTGAGTTCCAGGTCGAGCCATGTTGTCCGAATCCCTGGGGATGGAATGGAGCGGCATTCATGGCGAGATAAGGATGTTCTGTGCCGTATGGACCATGATCCTTCGGAAATCGTCCGGTGAAAACAACGCTGAATCGGTCAATCGATTCACCATCGTTATCATAGATGCGAATCCACCGGGGGACTCCACTGGGCATCAATCTCTCAGCCCGATTTTCAGATGATTTGCTCATGTCTACACCATACGGGATGGTTCGTGGTTTGTCTAGCTGATTTTCTCCACAAGGGGGACGAGTTTCATCCGGTAAGTCGTCTCTGGACGTACTACGGTTTGACCTTCGACCAATTCAGGGTCAACGAAATCAACAATCAAACTACCGTCGCTGTGAATCCTGACAGGATGAGGAGCGTTTCCGCTGATGGATGCAGCAGCCCCAGCAGTGAGCAAAGCTCGATTCAGACATCCAAGAAACCTATTCATTGCTTCGTCTGACATCCTGTTCATGATTTCCTCCATCGTCTGATCGTCAAGATCCCAGGGACGATGATAGTCCCCAGAGGGATGATGGCGATTGCCATGATGATTGTGATGTAGTACAAGGTTTTCATGTGACTACCTACTGATACTATACGGGATAGTTCAGCGGTTGTCAAGTTCATTCAGCCCCATTTCTTCCTCTTCGTCTTCCCTTGGCTCCTTTTCGTTGTGCAGTCGAGAACTTCCAACCACGGATATGTTTTCCAAGTCGGGCGGCCTCGTTATCTAACTGGGTCATTCCTTCATGTATCGGACCTTCATCGGGTTCGTTTTTGATATATGACGAGTCAGACCACGCAAGATCACGATGGCACAAGGAACAGGTTTCATCTGTTAAACCAGAA
>SDBT01009152.1_pt1 | contig 16104 bp, 20 predicted proteins | sample 2277101 | NCBI WGS metagenome assembly SDBT01 (sample SAMN10404973, study PRJNA504765) | marine sediment metagenome | isolation source: marine sediment core GS10_PC15, 103 cmbsf | place: Arctic Ocean: Southern Knipovich Ridge | collected 2010 | reverse complement strand
GTCTTATAAAACTACTTAAACTCAATGATGATAGGTTTTTAAAGCATGTTGATTTGTTGGCTAAGCTTGAACCCCGTGAGAATATTAATAGATATAGTGGGCAGGTTGATATTAATTATATAAGCCAGACACCCCGACCCCTGTTAGCCAAGCCGATAGTTAGTAATGACCCTGCCCCTATTGATATTGATTGCCATACTACACCTAAGCCCAATAAGCATAAGCACTTAGACAAACAAGGTTCATCAGATACCAGTTAAGAATGCTTAATGTTGCGTGGCGATTTGGTGGTACATATAGCACTACAGACAAACATTCTGCTATTTTTTAGAAAGAATACTTAGCTAACTTTTTGTAATACTTAACAATCAGGTTTAAGTTTATGGGGTTTGTAGCTCAGATTCAGAGCTTGAGGGAAACCCAGGCGGTGTAAATCCGATTACGTTAGAGCTCAGTCTAACCTAAGTCCCAATTATAGCCTTAAACTGAAGAGCAACATTATAGAGGAGAGGGAATATGAGTACTTGCGGACCTAATTGTAGCTGTGGGGCATGGTGGACTAAGACTGAAAAGAAGAAGCCGCCAGTGAGAACTGTTCCTTGGATTAATAAGAGACCGAGTAAGTATGAGCCTCATCAAGGTGCACAGGAAAAGCTTAGACGACTTAAATATTTAAATGAGCAAACCATCCCAACAGGAAATAAAAGCATTCGTCAGAAGAGCTAGAGCAGACCGCAACTTAATCAAATCCCTCTTAGGGGGTGTTCTTAGGGATCAAAGGACCAGACCAAACGGTCATAAGAAGTCCGACACCCCCAGACCTTAAGGAAACCACCCATGCATTGTAATGCAACCCAATGTATACGACAGCATAAGATGAAGGTAGAAGAAGCCTCTTTCGCCATAGAGAGAACCTGCCCCCACAAAGCTGAATGTCCCTATAAACGTAAGAAGTGGGTGCCCGATCACAGTAAAAGAGATTCAAAGTAACTATATACCCTTCCCAACACAACGTATAGCCCATATATATCCACAAAGATTTAAGTTGTTTGGAGGTGCTATGGGGGGTGGCAAGTCTAAGTGGCTGTGTGAAGAAGTCAAAGAGCTTGCCATGCAGTATCCTGGTAATCGTATAGTAATAGGTAGACAGCATCTAGTAGACTTTAAGAACTCAACACTTAAGACACTCTTGGAAGTACTTGGGGATGAGTTAATAGCTGATCACAACAAGGCAGAGGGTCGCATTATACTTTATGGGGGTAGTGAGATTCTCTACATGGGGTTTAGTGAAGAAGAGAATATATCTAAACTTAAGTCTATGGAGATAGGAGCCTTTGCATTAGATGAAGCTTCAGAGATCTATAAAGAAACCTTCCTACTCTTCCATTCCAGACTTAGAAGAATATTACCTGATGGTAGTAGGCCTCCTTACTTTGGGCTCCTAGCTACAAACCCAGAAGACTGTTGGTTGAAAGACTATTTCCTAAAAGGTGAGGTTGAGAGACATACTTTTACAGATGATAAAGAGCTGGAGAGACACTGTGACTGTATAGTAACAGAAGACAATGTATTCATTCCTTCACTCCCATGTGATAATCCCTATCTTCCTGAAGACTATGAAACTCAATTAGAGAAGACCTTCCCTGGAGACTGGATAAACAGATATCTTAGAGGCAGTTGGGATGATCTTACAGGGGATAATAAGATAATACCTAGGGATTGGGTGGACGCAGCCATAAACAGGGAGATCCCCAGGGTTGATAAAAGAATAATAAGTGTTGATGTAGCCAGATACGGTGGGGATGAGATAGTTATAGATTATGGATTGGGTAACAGTTTAGTAGAACAAGACATATCTAAGCGTAAGGGACTTATGGAGACTGTAGGGCGTATAATCAACATGAGTAAGAAGTATAATGCCCATAGAGTATTAGTAGATGATATAGGTATGGGGGGTGGGGTCACTGATAGGTTGAGAGAGATGAAAGAGAAGGTCACACCTATCATAGCTAATGCTCGCTCTTTAGATGATAAGTTCTTTAATCTTAAAACAGAGATGTGGTGGTATGCAAGACAACTCTTTGAGAATGGTAAAGTAAGAATTATAGATGATCCTGTCTTAATCAGACAGATTAGTACAGTACAGTATAAGGTAAGGGACTCTAATGGTACACTTGTTACCGAGCCTAAGGATGATGTAAAGAAAAGAATAGGTCAGAGTCCAGATAGGGCAGATGCATTCATTATGTTACTCTGGGGAGCTAAGTCTATGAGAGACCCAGCAGGAGATTACCGTAGACAATTTGATCCACAACAGAACAGTGAACAGACTTCCAACTCTTATGGTTGGGACAATACAAAAGTAGGTGTATAGGATGCCAGAAAGTAAGTTTGAAGCAAATATAAAAGATCAGTCGGAAGATAAAGAAGGAAAACTCTCAAAACATCTAGTTGATGCTATTACTAAGTTGCGTGGCAGGGTAACTAATGATAAGTCCAATATGGAAACCTGGAAACGCAAGATGATTATAGCTAATAACCAGAGGTTAGGAGTTAAAAGAAAGACTGATTTTCCATATACAGGAGCACCAGATGTCCCAGTACCAGAAACTGATAAGGTCATTAAGAAATCTACTCCCGCCTTGATATTATCTGCTTGGGCACCTAAAAAGAAAGTGTTAGTTACTGTAGAAGACGGAACCGAAGCAAGCCCTCAGCTAAAAGAGAAAGCTAAAAGAAGTGAGCTGGCTATGAACTCTCATATAACTTCTACAAAAGTAGATTTTCTCAACAAGATAACTCTGGCTGCTGACTATGCAAAGCAGTATGGTCATTGTATCTATCGTGTGTTTGAGGAGTTTAAGACCACAACCATACATAAAGTTATAGACCTTGAAGAATTTCCCGAAGAAGAAATAGAGAACCTTAAAACATTAAGTGGACCACAGAAAGAACTATTTATTGCTGATAGGTTTAATTTAGATCCAGAAGAAGATAAAGATAAAGAAATTATAGCTGACATTATAAAACAGTTTAATGATGGAAAGAAGATTATAGAGTTTGATATGGAGGAAATTAGTTCCTTCCCTAACTTTGAAGTACCCCTACCAACAAAAGTAATAGTCCCCAACTACGCTACAGATATAGATACTTGTCCTCGTATAACCTATGAAATCTTTAGGACTCGTCAACAGATGGAAGAGAAGTTTGATGATGAGACTTTTATAAGGAAGGATCTTAACGAGATAAAGGTTGATTCACCTTCTAAAGACGATGATGATCTTAATGAACAGAGGAAGGGTTGGGATGAAGGGATAACTTCTCAAGCTGATGATTCTGAACTTTACCGTCTTCATATAGTCAACACATATTATAAGCCCGACAAAGATGGAAAAGCACAGAGATGGGTATTTGTATTCTTTGCTGATGTAGGAGACGCAGAAACCTCATTACTCTACTCTAAGCCATTCCATTTCGAATTTGAAACCTGGGACTATGATAAGTACGACAATGAAGTTAAAGATCCTAGGTTCCATAATTCTAGAGGCGAACCAGAGATGATTAGGGGACTCCATGAAATAATGGAGAAGGCCATAAACAACATGTTGATAAGGGATGAAATAAACAACATGCCTATGTGGGAAGTCCTTAACACTTCTGATATACTTGACACTCATACTACAATGAGACCTGGAAAGAAGCTTCCAGTAACTGCTATAGGACAGGAAATAGCCCAGCTCAACCAGAACACTAAGGTTGATCTTTCCTCTGAACGTATCATGCAGATAGTGAAAGCTAACATTGAAGAGTATAGAGGAATAACAGATCAACTATTTCGCAATGCTACTAACGCAGGTGGAGGCAAAACTCTAGGAGAAATCCAAGAGGGTGTAAAGCAGACCCTGCCGTCTCAGAACCTAGATGTTATTAGGTTTAATAATACTCTTTCTAAGGTCTATAAGAAGATGTTTCTTATATTCAAAGAGAGAATTGGTAAGCCTATGGTGATAAATGGCATAACAGTCACCAGAGATGACTTTGATTTCCCTGCCGAGGTTAAATCTAATGGGAACCTTGAGGTTGCTGATGCCGATAGAGCCACTCAGAAGGCTATGAATAGACTCCAAGTAGCTGTTAATATGGAACAAGCTGGTATATCAGACAAAGAAGACACCTTTAATGCTTACCAGGACTGGTTAGAGAAAGATGGGGTTAAAGAACCCGATAAGTTCTCTACTGATCCTAAACAAATTATGCAGACTCAGTTAGCACAACTCCAGCAACAGGTTCAACAACTAGGTCAACAGGCTCAACAGCTCCAAGAAGCTAATATTACTGCCACTAAGGAGCTTGCCAGGACTAAAAAAGCCGATGTTAAGGGTAAAATTATGAATATAGAGGAAGCTAAAGCAGAACAAAGCAAACCTCCTAAGAAATCTAAGGAATCTAGTGCCTAAACCAGAAATTTCTTCATTACTCACTGATAATTATGATAGAAACCTTATGGCACTACCTACTAACGAGATTGAAGCGAGTATTAGGGCTGAAGAAGCTAAAATACTTGGAGAATTGGACAGTACACAGGCAAAACTACTCAAGGACACCCCAGAACCAACAGAAATAGATATACATAATGAAAGTATAGATAATCCAGGGGTAAAAGTAGTTGCAGAGAAACAATTAGATCAAGAAGACGCACCTGCTCGCATAGTAGATATTCAGGGTCCTGATGGCAAGATCTCTAGGGAAATGATTATACCTGACAAAAAGACTAATCTTGTTAATGCTGAGACATTAAAGGACCTTGGGGGTATGGCAGGTCTACTTCGCAAGATGGATATTGGTGGTATGGCTGGAATACAGGAAGCTATGGAGTTAAGTGATGGTGGTCTTGGACGTATAGCAGAGAATGGAGATTTAATATTTAATTTAACAGAAGGAGAGGAGGAGTAATGTCAACGAACGATGAAAAACTAAAGCTTATTGAGCAAATCAGTATCTGTAAAGAAGTAATAGATATGATGAAACATCCAGGGTGGATTAAGATAGTTGAACCCATCCTTAAGGCTATGATTGCAGATATAGCTGGTGGGGAAACACCTGATGGCAGGATGGTTTATGGGAAAATGGTAAGTCTCCCAGAAGGAGCTTCACTGGATAGAGTTATCGGATATCGGCATGGTCTAGTAGATTATTTCAACCGTATACATGATCATAAACTTCAATTAAGTCGAAAAGAAGAGGAACTTGGTAAGCTGGAAAATAGTGGCAAAGATGAACCTATAAAAGAACATCCAATGGAAGGAGGTCCTTGGGACAATACAGATGAGGAGAAGCCTGATGGGGTTTCCTAAAGTTGGAATGCATCATGCGGATGTTAAAAAGAGGGTTAATAGATTAAAAAAGAGTATAGATCAAGGTGATACTGAGTCTAAGAAGAGACAAATAGAAAGCCTAATTAAACAAGCAGATATCCATCAGAAAGGTGCTGGAGCTGATATCCAGGCTGGTATGAATAGGGATAGTGAGATAGGAATAAAGAGCAGGGGAGTATATACCGTAGGAATATGCTTGAATGAAGTTGCATGTAAGTTTCAGAATATTCTATGTAATCAATGTTTTAAAAAGAACAAATACGAACCAGAGGAGAAGAAGAATGAGAAATCCTAAAGAATGGTGTAAAGGATGTCAAAGAGGAGAAGAATATGATAGTAAGGGTCTTTGTTTAGTATGTCAGACAAGGATAGGTCCTGTAGCCCCTATTGAGGTTCCTGTAGTTAACGCTATAGAAGAACCAGAAAAACCAAAGGCAGTAGAGGAGCCCCAGATATTCAGCACAGAGGAAGCAAGTTTATCTAATGATTTACCCAAAGAGGGTACTAGGGTTGTAGTGGGACTTCCTGAGCCCAACCTTGATGTTGAACCTACTATAACTATTGTTCCTTCTGTTCCTTTGTCCCCTATTACTCCTTCGGCGAAGCCGAATACACCCAAGGTAACAAAAGCTAAACCCAAGAAGACTGCCAAGAAGGTAGTTAAAGATAAAGGTTCTGAGACAACCTAAAACTCTGTACTATGGTTCTGGGTATCCCTAAACCCTGAGGAGACACTATGGTTACTAAACCAAAAAAAGAGGCTACTGTAGAGCCCGAACTCGAAGAAGAGGATGAACCTGAAATTGAGGAACCTGAAACTGAAGAGGACGAAACTACTGAGGAAGAAGATGAACTTACTATTTCAGAAGAAATAGACAAGACTCTTGGTATTAAAAAGGAAACTTCAGAGCCTGAGGAAGAGGAAGAAACTCCCTCGAAGACTGATGATATTGAATCTTTCTTACCAGATGGGGATATAGATGATCCTTTGTCTGGGACAGATAAGAGAATCAATAAGCTCACAAAACGCAACTATAATCAACAAGCTATCATTGATAAGCTTGAAGGAAGATTAGAGAAGCTAGAGGGCAAAGAAGATATAGATGATGTTGAAGATATCTCTGAAGCTCAAATATTAAAAGCTGTTAAAGGTGCACTAGAAGATGGTGATGCTGGGCTTTTAATGCAAGTAATTAACCATTCGAGTAAGATTACTGCTAAAAAGCTTCGTAAAGAATACGAAGGTAAGATTAAGCAAACAGAGAATGCTGCTCAAGTAAGACAACAGGAAATGGCTGATATACACGATAGGTTTGAATACCTTCGTGGAGATAGTGCCGTTGAGATATACCCTGGATCATCTGAGGAGCTTGATGTAACTAATAATCAAAGCAAGATATTTCAACTTGCTAATTATCTGTTTACTGATCCTGAATATAGCAGGAGATACCAAGTTCAGAATGGTCAAACACTTGCGTTCTCTGACGCCTTTAAATTGATTTTAAAAAAGCGTAAAGGGCAAAAAGTAAGAACAAAGACGGAGAAAAAGCTTGAAAAGAAGCTAGTCCGTGAAAAACGTAAAACATCATTAGGCCCTTCAACTAAGGTTGTCAAGACGGAGAAGGAAGACGACACTCCTAAGAAACCGAGGTCACAGAAGGAAGTAACAGAAGACTATATACTTAGTCGAAAGAAGACCAAGGGTAAGGCCTTGGCTAATAACGGATAAAGGAGTAAGAGTATGGGCCAGCAACTATGGGCCGTAAATTCTCTCGGTGGATTCCTTTCTAATGAGAAATTTTCACAGAAGGTTAGGCACGCAGCTCAACCTACTATGAAGTTCCGTCAGTTCGTTGATCCTGAACCTAGTTCAGGTCGTGGACACGGGGACAAAGTATTGTTTGATAAATTCAGCAATATTAGTACCCAGGGCGGTTCTCTCGTTGAGACAAGTACAATCCCAAAGAGGAATTATACGATCACTCAAGGCACGCTTACTGCAACTGAATATGGTAATGCTATACCTTTTACACTGAAAGTACAAACCTTAGCTCAGATTTCTGTTAATGACCAGGTAAGAACCGTTCTACAGAATGATCTTGCTAAAGTTCTTGACAGTGCTGCAGCTATAGAGTTTAAAACTTCAGATTATAAGGCTACAATTAAGAATACAGCTACTACTACATTTGGTTCAGCAGGAGTTGCCACAGCAACAGCTAGTGACTCTATGTCTGACAAAAACGTTAGAGACATTATAGACAGAATGAAAATATTGAACATACCAAAATATGATGGTAACAACTACATATGTATAGCTTCAACAAATTCAATCAGAGGTCTATATGACTTTTTCGAAGCAAAGGCACAGAACACTACTATGGAACCACTGTTTAGTGGTGAAGTAGGAAGATACTACGGATGTCGTTTTATGGAAGAGACCAATGTGTTAGTAAACACATTAGGTTCTAGTTCCACAGACGGTGAAGCAGTATTCTTCGGGGCAGACGCTGTCCGAGAGGGTATTGTCATACCTGAAGATATCAGGATAGACATACCTAAAGATTTTGGTAGAGACCAAGGAATAGCTTGGTACTACCTGGGTGGATTTGTCAAAACTTGGGATTTCACAAGTGATGGCGAAAGTCACATCATACATGTTACATCTCTATAAGGAGGTAAAGTATGAGTTATGCTGATCAAAGATACGGAGCCTCCCAAGAGGCGTTTGTCACAGGACAAGCATCAGCTGGTACGTCAACTCAGTCTGCCGATTTAGAATTAGGTAGAATGACATTTATGAGTGCAGTAGACATACTGGACTTCAATGTACAAATGACAACAGGTGCTACTTTTACTGGTATCACAGCTAATGTGATATATAAAATAGGTAAATCTTTAGCAGGTACGGGTGCTGTAAGCGATTTGGGTACAGCTGTACTTCATACTGCTGCTGATTTAGCTATTCTTAATGGTGAACTAACGACATCAGGTTATAATGCTGGTACTGCTAATCATGTAGCAGCTGGCGATGACCTTGTATTTGAACAGGCGGCTGGTACAGCTATTGGAACAGGTGTTCCACAAGTTAAGCATGCCCATATAGAATACAGAGAAAGATTCGCTAGTAACGATAGTGAATAAAGTACCAACCTAGGGGATGGGAGAATGGATAAGAAAGTCTACTTAGTTCGATATGGAGCTTTTGGTGATAATCTTTTCGCTTCTCCCATTCCTAAGGTGTTTAAAGAATTAGGATACCATGTTACGTTTGAGTATAACTGGAAAGCTGCTCAGATACTAGAAACAAACCCGTTCATTGACAAACATATTATGTTCGATCCACATGCAGCTAAAATGACGCACACTAACCTGCTGAATAGACATAGACGCATTATGGAAGAAACTGACTTATTTATTAACTTTAGCGGTTCACTAGAGAGGTCTTTAACCTGTGATGCTAAAGATCCTGTTTACTTTTATCCTAAAAAGTGGAGAGAGCAGGCTAAGTGTAATATCAGTTATTATGCACAGTGTATGAGATGGTGTGGATTACCAGAAAAGTACTGGGGACGTACAGGAGAGATATATTTCTCACAAGAAGAACATGAGATAACAAAGAAATATCTTAAGCCATATAAAGACAAGTTTATTATTCTATGGGGCCTTAAAGGTTCCATGCAACAGAAAGATATATCTCATTGGAGTAAAGAAGTAATAGAAGAGTTTCATAAGAGACATCCCGATACTTATTTTATAGTTACCACTGGCGAGGAAAATAAAGGTGTGGAGTGGGAGAACGACTATGTTAAGTCTACTGTAGGACGCTTGCCATTTCGTCAAGTAGTACTTATGTGTCGGTATGTAAATGGCGTAGTAAGTGCTGAAACAGGGTTAGGCGTAGCTGCAGGAGCCTACGGAGTACCTAAAATCCAATGTCTTACTACCTGCTCTTTGAAAAATATAGTTAGTAATGACAAAAACGATTATAGCATACAGTCGGATGTGTGGTGTTCTCCCTGTACCAGGGCCATATATGATACAGCAACTTGTGAGTGTTATGAAGACAAGCCTATATGCACTTACTTTGATAAAGAAAAGGTACTGGAAAACTTAGAAAAGATTTATAAATTAGATTATAAACCAAATTGGGAGGGTAGTGAGAATCCAGTTTATATGTAGGGAGGGTAATGGGAGATATTAAACAGGTATTAGTAACAGAGGAATTAGAACCACGAATGCTGTCGCCTAAGCGTATATGTGTAGAATTATGCGAGAATATACACTTTCATAATAGAAATGTAAGATATAATTTTTCACAGGAAGAATGGGCTACACTTGCAGCAGCTATGCAGAATCTTTATAAGGCCACAGAGTATTCTATAGATAAAAATAAATATGAAGAGGGCACTAATGATTTTTTTATTCAGTGTAATTACAACACGCCTTATCCTAATAGCAGTTCTAAGTATCATTCTAATCGCTTCCAGATAGAAGAATGCAGAGACGATACATTCCATATACACTATAGAGATTTAAGAATAGAGTTAACTAGAACAGAGTTCTATAAGATAGCAAACGCATTCTCTATTGCGACTACTAAAGAGTTTATATCGTTTCCATATCCTGATATAAAGGTTCCTACGCTTGTTAAAGTTCCACTTAGAAGTATACAGCCCTATGATGTAAGTCATATGCCTGGGGAACTAGACAGTAAGTGTTTAGATAGTATTGAATATGTTAGAGGGCTCATTAATAAGAAGAAGAGAATCAGACCCATTACAGTTAGACCTGATGGTCAGCTAATAGATGGGTTTAAGAGATTTATGGCCTATAAGGAATTAGAGTACAATCAAATAGAAGTTATAGTAGATCCTATATCTCCAAGAATAGGTGTTCAATCAGCACTGTCAATGGAGATGGAAGATGGTGAGTATGAATACCTTAACAAGATTGTTGAGCTACAGAAGTTTGATAAAGAAACAGCAAGAGAGAACCTGCTTGATTTTAAAGCAGTCCTTGATGAGTTAAACATTCCTTTCTTTTTATGTTTAGGTACAGCATTAGGAGCCATAAGAGAAGGTGATTTTATAGATAATGATCATGATGTTGACATAGCTTGTCTACATGAAGATTTTATACACAGGATACCAGTTATACAACAAAAGCTAAGAGAGAAGGGGTTTTCTGTAGAAGGATGGTCAAGACCCTATAAATACCAACGAACTATTAATGCTACTAGAAATGGTGTAGATGTTGGGTTGAGAGATTATGCATTATATGAAGACCTTAGATTCTTTGCAGATATAAGATTATTTGATGAGCTAGATATATGTGCTGTATACCCAGCATGGTTATTTGATGACATGGAGACTATTAAATTCCAAGGAGAAGATTTTAGAATACCTTCTCCTAAAATTTTTATAAAACAAACCTATGGAAGATATTGGAAAGTTCCAGATCCAACTAAGACAGGTAATGAAGCTGACGTTATAGGCTTTTGGAAAGGCATTGACCAATGCAAGATAGTCAAAGAATAGTAATTGCTCCAGGAGTGTTTGATATACTCCATATAGGTCATATTAGATTTCTTACAGCCGCAAAAGAGCTAGGAGAGAAGCTGATAGTGAGTTTATTAAGTGACTATGCAGTAGTGGAATTAAAAGGTAAACCACCTATAATGAGTTATATAGAGCGTAAAGAAGTCATGGAAAGTCTACAAGTAGTTGACTTAGTAGTTTGCCAAGAACACAACGATATAGAAACAACATTAAGAGAACTAACTGATTTGGGGTTTACACCTAGTGTCCTAGTGAGGTCGTCTACAAACAAGTTTAAGCATGGCATTAAGTATATGAAGAGTATTGGGGGACATATAGCAGAGATAGATTATTATAGTAAGACTTCATCAACGGAGATTAAGGAGAGGGTAAATAGTGCTTAGACCAGCATTACAGAATCTAGTGGGTCTGAAGGCTTTGATAGGAGTTGAAATAGGAGTGCTCTATGGAGGTCATGCTATAGAGATAATGAAGGAACTTAATATTAAGAAGTTCTATCTCATAGACGACTTTTCTACAGGAGGAGCAAAGCTAGAAGCAGCGGCTAAGGAAAACCTTAAGGACTATAATCAAGTGGTTCTATGTGTAGAGGACTCTACAACCTTTGAACCTCCTGAGCCAGTTGATTTCGTATATATAGACGGGGATCATAGTTATGAAGCTGTTAGGAAAGATTTAAACATATGGGATGATAAGACTAAGATTATGTTGTCTGGTCACGATTATTCCTCTAATGAGCCAGGGGTTATAAGAGCTGTAAATGAGTTCTGTAGATTAAAGAACTATAATCTACATAGAGAACTATCAGACTGGTGGATACTGAAGGGAGAGTAATGAAAAAAGCATTAGTGATTAGACTTGGGGCTTATGGCGATATGCTGATTATAACTCCAGTACTTAGGAAACTTAAAGAGCAAGGGTATGAGGTAATAGTTAATACCAGTAAGAGGGGACTAGATGTATTAAAGCATGATTCAAACGTAGATGACTTCATAGAATATGTAGATGATTCCATAGCTATAGATAAGATACATGATTACTGGGCTACACAGAGAAAACATATAGACCCTAACTACTACTGTAATTTCTCAGGGAGTATAGAACATAACTTAAGTCTACATCCTACAGACCCTCTTTATGTCTATCCTAAATGGGAAAGAGCAGAAGTTTGTAATAAGAATTACTACGAAGAAACAATGAGGTGGGCAAAGCTAGATTGGAAAGATGAGTTGGAACTCAGACCCTCATTATACTTTACAACAGAAGAAATTGAACAAGTAAGGGGATACCTTAAACAAGATCAATTCAATATTCTTTGGTCTATGTCAGGCAGTGGAAAGAATAAAGTGTATCCTTGGACAGAATATGTTATAGGACAAATACTTAATGACTATAAAAATATCCATATTATAACAGTAGGAGATTTAAAATGCCAGTTGATAGAGTCACACGAGAAATCAATTACAAATTTATCAGGGAAAGTGAATATACGATTGAGCATGTGTCTGACACAATATACAGACCTGGTCATAAGCCCCGACACAGGCATATTACACGCATCTGGAGCTTATTCAACTCCAAAGATAGGTCTCCTTGGTCCTACAACGAAAGAGAATATAACAAAACATTTCGAGAACGATCATTCGATAGAAAGTAAGTGTGCATGTGCACCTTGCTTCCATCTTAATTATGACTATGAGACACAATGCCCAGTAGATATAGTTACTAAGTCAGCATGGTGTATGATGAGTCTGGAACCAGAGAGGGTTTATGAAGAAATTAAAGGGTGTATCCCCGACTCCTACAGAAAATAAAGATGATAAAATATATCCACATAAGTGTCCTATATGTGGAGTAGATGGTAATTATGTCTATTCAATGAATGATATAGTTAACAACGAAACAGCAATATATTATAGGTGTACTTGTGGTATTATATTTCAAGATGAGTATCCTGGCAACGATATATATAATAAGAAATATACTGAAGGGTATGAAGGTAATGAAAATACTGATGCTAGGACGCTAAAGAAGTTTATTGCACAGTGTGAACATGCTCCTAAGGTCTATGCACAAGTAGTTGAAGATCTTATTTATGGTAGACAAATGTTGGATGTGGGATATTGTACTAAGTATGTAATGAATTATTTTGAAAAAAGAGGGTGGATAACATGTGGGATAGATGTTAATGAGGACACTAAGCCTGGTGGTAATCTGTATAAAGGTGACTTTATAGGATATGACTTTTCTGCAAATATTTCCTCAGAAAAACTTAAAGAGGTAGTAGGTAGAGAGATAGATACTACTCGTAAGTTCGATCTTATTTGGATGAGTCATGTGTTGGAGCACTTTAATGAACCCTTGCGGGCTTTAAAGAAAGCATGGGACATCTTATCTGAAGGTGGTGTGCTATATATTTCAACTCCAGATATAGATTTTATAAATAAGACTGGAGTTTCAGACTTCCCTCACTGGAAGAAACATGAACACTATGTGCTGTGGAGTAAAAGAGCACTATGTAGAGAATTAGAAAGACTTGGGTTTAATATTATACTGGCTAGAAGAAACTATTACTCTAGATTTATTAGTTGGTATGATGTGCACATAATAGCCCAAAAGAACTATTTTTAAAGGAGAAAGATATGTCAACACAAACAATAAGCGTAGGAGCAAACGACTGGGTTTACTTAGATAAATCTGGTGCTCCTCATAACGTAACAACGTCAGAAGGGTTTACATTTACACTAACTGATAGTGGAACAGCAGCAGTAAAATACGCTATAGATTCTGTGGGAGACGGATCACAAACTTGTAATTGTGACGATGGCGGAGAAGTACAGATACTAGCAGATGTTGATGGTAACGGTACATCTAGGTTCATAGGTCCTATGGCAGATGCTAACGATGGTATAGCTGCGTTGAGTACCGAAGGTCGCTGGTTGATGAGTTATAATAACGAACCAACCCAAGAATGGGTTCCTGCAAGTATTACAATAGATAATGTAGATGACCCAGGAACAATAACAGCCTTTTGGGAAGACCAATTTGGTAACAGAATGTTTTGGGACGCAGTACCCGTATCTTAAGGAGAATATTATGGCAAATCCCGTAGTTTTTATAAACGGTGATGGTGTTGAGATTACTTCCACTAATGCTCTACCTGTAATTATATATACAAGTGGTGGGGTCGAAATAGGAAATTCTCAGACAAGTAAAATTATAGTCCAGGAGGAATAAAATGGCTGAAAGAGCAACAATAGTAAATGGCGATAGCGTAGAATATACTTCCGCTTCCGCTTTTCCAATAACACTGTATAACAGCAGTGGAACAGAGACGGGAACAACATCTAACCCATTATCTGTAGACGCAAACAGGGTGCTTAGTAAAGCAATAACATTTCTCGTTGGTACTACTGGAGCAGTAGCAAATACTACATTATTTACAGTTACAGGTGATGTAGTAGTAAGAGTCTTTGGTATATGCACAGACTTACTTGATGAGACTGGTGCAACTGCAACTATAGAGGTAGGTGTTACTAATTTGACTGCTGGTATTATAGCTCAAGTAAATGCTACAGCTATAGATGCTAACGAAATATGGCACGATGGTACTCCAGATGCAATAGTTGATACTTACCCTGCCCAAAAGGTTGTTCCTAATGGCTTGGATATTATCCAAAAAATAGCGGGAAACACAGTTAAGCAGGGTCTGTTAACCTACTATTGTGTATGGGAGCCACTTTCTAGTGGAGCAACAGTTGTAGCTGCATAAAGGAGACTCTGTGCCAGAACCAATAAGAATTATAGGACATAAAACATCTACTGAGGATAGTGAAGGTATACAGGCTCAAGTAGATAAAGAGTTCAAAACTCTAAGAGTTAAATCTCATCTTTATGGATATGATGGTATAGGGTTTACTAGACCTATAATTGCTAATGCTGATGGTTCTCTTGTAGTTAATCATGCTGAGACTACTGACATGGAAGGTCTTGGCGATGTAACTATAGGAACTACTGAAGTAGCGATAGCTATTACAGGAACACCTACTCAATCTATACGCATTCAGGCTGACAATGGAAATACTGGTATAATATATATAGGTAAAACTGGTGTTGCAAATGATGGGTCAGATGACTTTGTAAGGCTAGAAAGCGGTGATGAAGCTATTATAGGTTATAATGATGCTACAAACGCTCTTTATGCCAGAAGTGATACAGCAGCACAAACAATAAATGTGGGAGCACTCCTTTGAACTTAGAAATTAACAGAGCATTAAGAATAGGTAGCAGGATTAATAACTCTACGAGTGGGTCTGTATTGTTCATAGATTCTGATGGTAAACTTGCCGAGGACAACCCTAACCTTTTTTATGATGATACTAATGATTTTCTAAGAATCTCTGATATAAGAGCAGGGACAGGTACTTCAGGAGTGCTTACTCTTGGCGGGACAGAGGGGACGTTTGATGAGAATATAACACTCAATTTCGATTATTTTACCAATGAGGTTTATTTAAGTTCGAGTTCGGGGGTGGACAGGCTTATTTTTGGAATCATGTTTCAAGTATTGGATGATACTAATATATTGCTTGGAGGTAGTGATGATGTCGCATTAAGATATAATGTTACCCAAGCAAGAGATAGTTTACAATTAGGTTTACGAGTAGGAAATGCCGATTTTGCTGGCTATTTTTCTATAATGGAAAAAGACGACATGGGACTTGCCAACCGTGCCCCTTTAAGCACAAGTGCTAACCCAGTATTGAGGATATATAGTAGTGATGCTACGGAGGCGTTGGATTATATTGAGCAATATTTTGACCAGAATGATGGAATAATTGCAACTGGACAAGGAGACATTAAACTTATTCCTGCTGGCGGAGAAGTAATAATTACAAACGCAGGTAAACTCCAAGTAAACTCTACTGGTGATGATAAGAATGTGCAAGTTTCTCATGACGATACAGATGGACTACTTACCGTAAGTTCAGGTGATTTAATACTAACTACCGTTGCTAATAAAACACTTGAACTAAGTCAACCAGTCTATAAAGATATAAACATGGCAGGATATTTACTTACCAAACCTGCTTCATCTGCCCCTGGAACGGTTACTTTTATTGACGAAGCAGGAGTAGATACTACCATTGAAACATACGGGTTCGCAGTAG
>SDBT01009151.1_pt1 | contig 16105 bp, 12 predicted proteins | sample 2277101 | NCBI WGS metagenome assembly SDBT01 (sample SAMN10404973, study PRJNA504765) | marine sediment metagenome | isolation source: marine sediment core GS10_PC15, 103 cmbsf | place: Arctic Ocean: Southern Knipovich Ridge | collected 2010 | reverse complement strand
TAACTACTGGCGTCAACTGCACCGCCTGCTTATATGTGATTCGGTGTTTGATAGATTAGATGAAAAACCGTATCGTACGTTCAACGATACGGTTGAAAACCTGATGCACCTGGTACGAAGCACATATCGGAACATTCGGGAAAATATCACAGGCAACCATCCGAAGATCTACCGCCAGGTGAGCGCGGGCGCGGAAATTGGCGCAATCGCACTGCCAATAAAAATGAAATATCCGAATAGCGATTACAAAATCCTGGATGATATATTTATGATCCGACAGGTACTCATCTACCCGCCGATGATCTTCAACACGCCTAATAATAAAAGGAAAGGTGTTTTTGCAAAAATCGACAAAAACCCGTTAAAAGGCATGAAGTTAAATCCCAAAGAGTGGTTGGGATATCCGGCAAGGGTTGGACCACTACTTATTATGATCTACTTCCCCTTGAATTTCTTCGAACTTGGCTTTTCACTTTCTAACCTGTTTGAATTGGCGGATGAGAACGACCTGAAGCGCAAACCTGATGCGGTTTACCTTTATGGTGCGCCTACTGAATATACACTGGATGTGGATGGCAATGAGACAATATTTTACGATGATGAAGAACATGGCATTATGGTTGGGTCTGTGCCTATGCAGGATGAATACGCATATTTTGGGTACCTCAAGAAAATGGTCCTAACACTTCACAATATCAAGCGGATGAAAGATGGTTTCCTTCCATTCCATGGGGCGATGATCCGGATCACAATGCGGAATAGAAAACCATATACGGTAATTATCATGGGAGATTCAGGAGCCGGTAAATCTGAATCGATCGAGGCACTGCGATTGATGGCGGGGGAGGAAATAGAAGATATGCTGATCATTGCTGATGATATGGGCTCGATTGGCATAGATGCTGATAATCAATTGTTTGGTTATGGCACCGAAATGGGTGCTTTCGTTCGTCTGGATGACTTGCAATCTGGATACGCACTTGGGCAGATTGACCGTGCGATCATCATGAATCCAGATAAAGTGAACGCGCGCGTGGTCATGCCGGTTACGCGATATGAATATATTATGGAAGGAGCATCGATTGATTGCGTACTATATGCAAATAATTACGAATCTATTGACAAAGACCACCCTGTGATTGGGCACTTCAATAATGTTGATGATGCCCTGGCTGTTTTCCGAAAAGGAACCGTGATGAGTAAGGGAACAACAACTTCGAAGGGTTTGGTGGAGAATTACTTCGCGAATATCTTTGGCCCACCGCAGTATCGGGATCTTCATGAAGGACTAGCAAAAAAGTATTTTTCTGAAATGTTCGCGAGAAATGTTTTTGTCGGCCAACTGCGGACGCAGCTAGGAATCTCTGGCGAGGAGCATACAGGACCGAAAAAAGCAGCCACTGCACTATTGGAAATGATCAAGAAAAATGCGGAAAAAGCCTGACCATTTTTCCGTTTTGATAATCGTACCTGTTTCACATAAATTAGGTTTGCTTATGGTGTTTTAATCAACGCTTTGTTCAAATATCAAGCGGGGGATATTTTTGAGATAGAATTGAATTGGTCATAACAATAGATATATAAATGATAATTAAGGGTACAATGCCTGTCGGAAACGACAGGTATTATTTATGTGGCCAGATATAAAGATTAACCGATTTAAACTATTTGTTTTTGATGTGGATGGAACAATCCTTCAACTGCATCATGAGCTGACCCCGTTCACGCGATCTGTGCTGCTCGATCTTAAAGACATGGGATTTGCGGTCACTTTAGCAACAGGGAAGAATATGAAATCAACTCGTGTAGTGGCGAAAGAATTAAAAATTGAATTACCGCTGGTTCTTGCTAACGGCTGTATACTGCAGAGTTTGGACGGCACTATTCATCAGAAATATTATCTTTCCGTTGATTTTTTACAACAGCTCATCAATGAATGCGAGAGGATGGACCTCGACCTGGCAATTCACATTGATGAAGATATATTTGTGAAAGAAGTAACGGACAATTTATCGATCCTGTATGATTACGGTTCTCCTACATTGGAAGCAGTGGGCGAATGGAAGGCGATAAATAGGATGTTTCCGAGGGTGTATAAATGTCTTGTAGTGGATCGGAACAACCGGGACTCTCTTTTTAAATTGGAAAAAAGAATGCGTAGTAAGGTGGGCGATTCGGTTGCCTACTGCCATACACTGACCGAAATGCTTGAATTTATGCCGGAGGGGGTATCTAAGTTGACCGGTATACGAGCAATTGCCGAGAAGATGGACATATCTTTACAGTCTGTGATGGCTTTTGGGGACGGGAATAACGATGTTGAAATGCTGGAAGCTGTGGGCTTTGGCGCGGCTGTGGAAAATGCGACAGAATCCGTAAAAAATAGCGCGGATTGGGTGGTTCCATCATGCGAGGATAATGGTCCGGCACAATTTTTACAGTGTTTAATGAAAAATAGTTCTAAATTAGACTAATTTCTATTATTCTGGTTAAATTCTACTATGTGCTGAATTTCTTAATAAATAATCGATTTCTCGATGCAAATTATTTGAGTGAGTAAATCTGAACCACCGGATTTTCAAAACGTGTATTTCGCATAAGCGTAAACCCTAACACCTCGAATTTATCTGAATAGGATGGTGATTGCTCCTGCGGAGATTGAATGAGAAACACTTGATTGCTGTTATCCAATCTGCCGCGAATGAGGAAGGCGATCTCGGCAGTTCTGGGATAGAATTGCTCCCCGCCAATGGCTGTATCGTGGATGTACGGCAGCCCGACCCAATCCGGGCCTGAGCAGCCGAAGTTCGAGTAGAATTATCAAAAAGGTTTGAGATAGGCATCAATAAAAACAAATCCCCACTTTCAGCGAATGCACACACTTCTGAAGCCGCATCTTCAAAGGCTAGCACTCCCCCATAATAGCGCTGATCCAGCCGAGCGGAGACTGGTGTGAGGATCAATACAATGATTCCGATTAATAAAAGATGATTAATATACGTAAAATCCGACTTATACGGATGTTAATTATTTTCTAAGGGATTTAACCTTGTCCATGAATTTTTTCACACGTTTCTCATCAACGTGATTTTCGAAGATCCCATCCACCTTAAACGTCGTGCCCACCACCGCCCCGTCCGCGATGCCCAATTGTTCCGCTACGTTCTGCAGGTGGACGCCTGTATTCGCGAAGACGACTGTTTCAGGTACGGCTGCTTTGACCAATTTGAGGGTTTGGGTATCCGTTTCCGCGCCAGCCGTGAGACCGGAAACGCACAGCGCATCCGGGCGGTGATTGAAAACCGTTGACGTGGCAATATCCGCGATATCCCGGTCTGCCAGGTAGCGGGCAGCTTCGGGGACAATATTAAATAATAATTTCACATTTTGGGCGCCGATTGCATGCTGATGGCGGATTACTTCGCCGCAGTTAGTGTCCCATAAGCCGAAATCAGAAGCGTACACGCCTGAAAAGATCTCGCGGATAAAATTCGCGCCTACGGAAACTGCCAGGTCAAGTGAGGCCATCGGGTCCCAGAGGACATTGACGCCGAAGGGAATACGAATATCCGACATGAGTTCGCCGATAATACGTGCCATCGAAGCGGTAGTGACCGTCTTCACTTTAGTGAGATAGGGCAGACTGAATTCATTGGAGAACATGACCGCGTCCACACCCCCGTTCTGCAGCGCAAGGAGGTCTTTGCGAGCCCATTCGATCACGGCTTTCATACCGCCATCCTTATCAAAATATGGATCACCGGGAAGCGCATTTAAGTGGCACATGGCGATCACAGGTTTAGATGTGCCAATTACCTCTTCTGTCCAGAATTTTTCCATTTGTTTACATTCCTTTTTCTAAGCCGCTGCTCCGCAGTATGATTTATCAAAACTTATAATATTAATGATCATAAATATAATTACAATAAATTGCAAAATTATATAATAAAATGCACGTGTAAGGACAGAATAACAATTCTTATATATAGTCAATTTTAATCGATTTTTCAAGATTATAAAGCAACGATCTATTCGCATGAGGCGAGGACTGTGCGGAAAGCAACATCTCCCGTCAACCCGGATTCATCACTGACTGCTTCCGATAATCCCTTAAGAAGGGATGTGCTGACATCTTCACCAGTGACGCATTTTACCAGCCACACTGCGTGCGCCGCATACTTCAGGCCGTTAAGCGGCTCAATACTGTCAAAATCGAAGAAAAACCAGGCATCTGATGAATGCATGCGCAGGCGCTCATACTGGGATTCAAGCATACTTGTGATCATTCCGATTTCATTTTCATTGATGGACTTCTTAGCATAATCGTTTATCAACTCTTTTACTGTAATTGATCCAAGGATTACATTGATATACGCGTCACGCATTACCCAGGGATTGTTAATATATTCCTCAGTGAAATAGAAGTACTTTTCGTCGAGTAACAGCGCTAAACGATCCAGAAAGCGTCTTAATGGCGCTTTCCAGTATGCGTTGGGCGCATCGCCACACACATCCTGCCAGCGCTGTATGCCGTGGTGGCAGCTCCAGGAGGTATTTTCGTTGATCTCGGTGTATTGGTTGGCTGGATGCAATTGCAGCCACTGCGCTGGAAAGGCAGGTTGAAAATTAGCCAATTTGAGAGAATAGTCTATGAGGTAGGCAAGAAACTCTTCGCGTTCTGGCATATGGTGGCCGTAGAGTTCACCGTCGGATGCTGCCATGAACAGCTGGGCACTATCGCGCTGCATGTCTTTGCATTGGGGAATGAGCCAATCAGATACGAATTTATCTGCGTCCATGCTGGCGCTTGTATTAAAGCTGATCTCACTGGAAAGAAAACTGTTATAAAAGAATGCGATGATCTCTTTTTCATTCTGCAGGCGGATGCGATAGGGTTGAGTGATATCCAGAGAGGGGTTTTTCGCTTGCCAGGGGGCTAAGATCGTGAACTGGATGCCGTGGTCCGCGAGTACTTCTAAGGATTCCAGATCCACAGCGGTTTCGGGCAGCCACATTCCCCGCGGAGGATGTCCAAAACAGGCCTTATACTCATCGATTCCCCAGCGTACTAAGGTTTCTTTTTCACGCCGAGAAATGAGCGGCATAATAGCATGAAAGTAAGGTTGTGCCATTGCGTTACTTATTCCAAATGACTTAAAAACCGAGTTTTCTTGCTTGATAATCTCAGCGAGTGTCTCCGGGTGGTGTTGTGCTAACCATGCGGTAAGGGTTGGTCCAAAGTTAAAGCTGATTTTCTCGAAATTGCCTTTCTTAGCATTAGGCAGATAACACTCATGGTAGATGCGCTCGGTCCAGTTCGGAAATGGTTGTGCACCTGCTTCCCGAGGTATTTGACCAGTTATGGGATCTGCTCGAGGGGGTTGATAAAAATGTCCATGAATGCTGAAATATTTTTGCGGCATTAATTAGCAGTGTTCCTTGTCATATTGTTGGATGTTTAACCATGTCATTTTACCGTAAAATAAGTGAAAATGGCCTGCCATCGCAAGCCATTTTCACTGGGGTGAGAGGGAGGGTCAATTCATTAATCTTTGAGAGTGATCTTCACCTTGCGTTTTTTTGGTTTCTTGTTTCTAATCGCGAGGATGACCACTGGAATAAATAAAAATACAACCAGAACTGCGAGAATGATCCCGAATGTCAGCCAGGAAGCGGGCTGTGACACTTCAGGCACTAAGCCGCCCGGGTTGAAGCTGGTTTGAGATTCTCCGCCAACGCCGCGATATCGGTCAGATAAGGTTACTGTCAGAGCTCGGAGCACACCATCGCGCAGATTGAGCGGTGTCACATAGCTGATGACCACCTCACTTTGCAATGCGCGCCGCATCTGGTCGTACAGTGCGGATAACTGCTCCTTGTTTTCGGCATATCCGTATTTCCCACCGGCATTGTCAGCAATATAGCGCAGTGTGGTTTCGTCTATGCCGCTGTAGGCATCAGCTTCTTCCTCACCTTCGGGGATTTGCCCGAATCCAACGGTAGAGATGGATAAACCACCAAAACCAATGCTTGCGAGTGCTTCGTCTGGGTCCGCTGTGCTTTGATTGTCCATACCATCTGTGAGAACGATGATCGCTTTTCGGCCGGGAAGGGGATTAAGCGTTTCAACCGCGGTAACAAGCGCATTGTACATTGCTGTATCGCTGTTGGCCGAGATACTATCAATTGCTTTTTCTAATGCTTCTTTGTCGCCAGTAACTTCCTGCACTGTTCTAACTTCAGTATTGAAAGTGATGATGCCCGTCTGGTCTCCAGCGCGCATTTGATTGAGATATTCCTTAGCCACCTCTTTGGCGCTGGTTAATTTTTCAGCATAATTCATACTACCTGAGTTATCAATCAGCAGTACCGTGGTCAAAGAGCCGACATCACCGGTCCCCTGAATGTTCTGATTACTGATCGGCTGTCCGTTCTCAAGAAGTTGAAGCTTTTCTATGTTTACCACCCTTGGTTCTCCATTGGCATCTTGAACAGAGACATACACATTCACGAGTGGGAAGTTGGTGGTATCGATCTGGGTGATCTGAAGTGTATAAGCGCCTTCGCTTTCAACTTTCGGCGTTGGTTGGCAGGCAGCCATGATGCTTGTGAGCAGCAATACAGTTATTGTCAGAAATGATCTTGTTTGAGTTTTCATCATTTACCTCTTCTCATGGTAGACCATCTCTGATTTACCCATACGGATGCGTTGGTTGGGGCGCAGGCGGGCTACTTCAACCTTTTTGCCATCAATGTATGTGCCAGCCATGCTGATATCTTTCAGTGTGAAATATGTCCCTTCCCCCTTTAAAATCGCATGCTGCGGTGCTATGTCTGGATCAGTGATTACAATATCAGACTTTAAGGGGCTGCTGCCAATCACGGCGGATGGGGATTCCTTGCTGAGGAATTTATCTAAGATGAATTCCATACCACGCATCTTGCCATTTGTGATCTCAAGCCACACTCGCGAAAGCATGAATACGATCAGCGCGATGAACACACCAACCGAAAGACCCAGCAGCATCAGGCCGGCAGCTTTTCCCATCAGAGGGTCAGCGAACATAGTACGGGCAGCTTCTAAGAGCACGCCGCCTAAAGCACCGCCGATGAGGCCGCCCAGGCCGCCTTTCCAAAGCTGCCCACCGCCGGTAATACCTGTCGCAAGGCCGGTAAGCAGACCAAAGATTGCCCACCCAATCGGCCGGCTCCATACCTGCCCGCCAATAAAGAGAAAAACACCTTCAGCAATGGGCAGTGCGATCGCTCCGCCGACAGCACCAAGGAGGGCGCTCAGCAGAGATTTTTTTAATCCGTATAAAAAACTCTGCGCAGCAATACCTTCTCCAAAGCCGATCAGCATACCGATCACGCCTCCCAGCATTGCTCCGATGATCACTTCACTTAGGAAAAAGTTGTCAGTGAAAGACAACCCCAGGATATTACTGATTTGCCATCCGATCAATCCACCGATGGCACCCAGAATACCGTAAGTATAAAAACGTGTTAAACGACTCATTTGGATGTAACCTCCTCTTGTTTGTCGATCCATTCTACGGCAGGTTGCAGATTCCGCCAAAAGACTACGCTTCTCTGGCGCTTATTGGTCAGTTCATAAAAGCCAAAGTAATTCTTCTGGTCTAATGTACCGTCGGGTTGGCGGATGAAGAATCCACCGATCGATTGGTGTGGTTCAATCACCAGAGCAACCTGCCATGGTTCTGGAAAAAAATTTTGGTGCAACCACGTATCCCATTGGGAAAAGAATACGCCCATACGCGGGTGGGTGTGGTACCAGCCTAAAAAGACTTTCTCGGGAAAATGTTCTTCAAGATGATTGTGCAGGGCGACTTGAGTATCACCCGTGAATGTTAAATGAGCTGCGCCTTGCTCTGTATAAACAGCCGGGAGGATTGTGTCAATAACAATGAATGGGGTACCATCCTGCGAATCACGGCAGTATTTCCCTGCCATCCATCCTCCAACCTCATTATCCAGGTCACTGCCAGCGTGTGCGCATGTGCGCACAAAGGCAGTCTGGGTCAAGAAGATAACTAGAGGGGGCTGTTGCAGGTTCATTTCCTCGTCTTTCGGCTGCCAGCGGACAGCCCGGTGGTAGGGAATTCGTGTGTTCACCGGTTGTACCTGGCTGTTCTCTGATAACCTTACGCGCGGAGAAATATTCATGGCGGCTGCTCCGTGGTGATTACTTATTATCCTGCAGTGATGTCAGCTGTGATCATCAGGCGGTCATCTTCAGGAACGCCTGCTTCATCTAGTGTTTCATCTTCCTGCAGTTCACGACCAAGAGCTTTGCTGTCCAATCGGTAGCTAATGGGACGGCCGTCAGGACCAACAGTCGGCAGTTCCAGGGTGGTTGCCAGTTCAGGAATAAGTTCTTTCACTGGAACATCAGCAGGGATTTCCGCGTTACGTGTACCTCCAGAAGGTAATACTAAAGTAATATTTTTGTCAGCCATTTTTCTTCTCCTTTTTGATTATTTCAATTTGATTTTTGGTTTTGTCCGCACCTTAGGTTTGCGGATCTTGACCCGTTCAGGGCGCAGCAGTTCGCGCTTGTCCACCGGAAAAAAATTTGGATGGGTTTTTTTGAACCGCCTTGTCCAGCGGGCGGCTTCTATATCCCATGGAAATGGGGGTTTGCTGGGATCGTCATGAAAATTCTTATACTGCACCATTTCTCCCAGCATGATCACCAATCTATCTAACGAACGACTGGCAGACCACCATGCAGCGTCGATGCACACGCTACCATTTGTGTGGTTAATATTCGGGTGCCAGATTGGAGTAAGCCATTTCATGCCCGGCCAGCGCTGTGGATATTGGCTGTGTAGATAAATCTCAACCTGGTGTCTTTCACCGATCTTAGGATTCCCTCTGCGATCAATACCGATAATGCCCTTGCATTTATAGGTAATGATATAGCGCTCCGGCGGTAAGCCTCTCCTTACAGATTTTGCTTTAATCTGGATCAGATCGCTGCGCGCGGCAACTTGCTGGATGAGTTCATAGTCTTTCCGCAGGCGTCTCAGGCGGGGGTTGGAATATACAGAAATTGCTCCAGCAGTAATATCTGTCGTGATCATCAGCCGGTCATCTGCCGGGATGCCGGCCATGCTCAGTGTTTCACTTTCTAGGAGCTCGCGCCCGAGCGCTTTGCTGTCCATTCGGTAACCCATTGGCCGCCCATCTGGACCCACTGTGGGAAGTTCCAAGAGCGAAACTAATTCCACCATCAAGTCTCTTACCGGGATATCATCCGGAATATCGGCACTTCTAGCACCTCCATTCGGTTGTACGACCGTTACTGCAATATCTGCCATGCATTCCTCCAACGATGGGTAATATTAAAGTTCATTACGGTGTGCTACTCCACAAGCGCCTGTCACATGCCAGCAGTCCTGATGGTGCCAGGTGCCGCAATCCGGGCAAATAACTACGCCCCGGCTGTCATTCTTCACCACTTCTTCAAGGCAGTATGGGCATACACGCTCTTCTACGCCCGTCAATTTCACATCATTATTGGTGTGATGCGTTCTGAAGCCTGGAAGTTTGATCTTCTTTGTCAAAGACCTCTTTCGAGGCGTAGTTTTCAGAGATGCTCGTTTTTTTGTGCTCTTAGAAGAAGGGGATGAGATATGGACCGAAGAAGACGTGGATTTTTTAACGTTTTTGGCCGCAGCAGGTTTGGAAGTCTGACCGCCTATTTTTGGAAGTTTAATATTCCAGTTAATTGGATTTATTTGATACACAATTGGCTTTATCCGGTCAGAAATGGTCCGACGGGGTTGCTGTAGTTCTTTATCAGATATCTTGGGCTTTTTCTTGCGTTTGAAAACCAGGATTGCGGGAAGTGAGATAAAAAATAAGAGGATGATCTGGGCAGCATCACTCGTGGTAGGGGCTAGAAATTCAAAATCAATGGTTAGGGGGAGTTGAAATTTAAAATCATTGGTTAGGGGGAGCTGAAATCTAAAATCATAAGTTAAAAAGGAGAAGAAATTCTCCATCTCATAATAATGATCGATGATCAGTACTGCCAGGAAATTGGTTATCAATCCGATCAAGATGAGTATAACAGCGAACCCTTTTCTGAAAAGGAAGCGCATGAATAACCCACCGATAAAACCAACTGCCAGCAAGATCAATATGCGTAAAAGAAAAGCGTTAACTTGCGGCTGGTCAGAGAGAAAAATGATCACCAATAACCCAGCGGATAAGCTGAACGCCAGAACTGCCAACCATTTTAGAATACCATTTAAAACTTTCATGATAATTACATATCCTTTTTGCTGCTGCCAGCCATTATTTTAATGACCGGTTCCTGCTGTTCATCATCCTCTTTAGAGTCAGCGATTTTGATCACAGGTTTATGAATGGTGATGACCGGGCGCTTTTTCAAGACAATCCTGTCCTTAAGCTTTATCCGGCCGGTGAGTTTGATAGGCGCTTCGGATAAAGGGCGCTCAAAGTGATTGAAGTGGAGCGTATCCTGAAGATCGCCGTTTAATTCATAGAACCGATATTCTTCAGTGTTGTACGCCCTGAGGATGTGGAGCGGCGGTACACCGATACTGGTAAGCGTTCTTGAAAGAAAGTTCTCATCACCGTGGATGGTGTGCGTCATTTCTGTTTCGCGCAGCAGCCCACACACAGAGCAGTGGGCGCGGTTGAACCCTACCTCTGAGATTGGTCGTAAAATCTCTTCGTGTGTGCCGCACTGCGGGCAATTGAGGGCTAATACCAATTCCTGGCCTAATTCGATCACTGCGTCTGGTCCGAGATCACGGTGGGCGATCTGAAGTATTTCATCAAGCGTGGTAGTGTCAGCCCGAAGTGGAAGTTCGGTGATATCGCCATAAGTCCAATGGCTTTCGCAATCCTCCAATGGGGTATAAGCGGTGGTGTGTACTTCGTTGGTCATGCCATTGAAGTGGAGGACTTTGCCGGGCTCGACTGGTTTATTGTGGATCAGTTTAAGGGCTTCCTGAGTTTGTATTCCCGCAATGATCGACGCGATCGTTGGTGTGGTAGGAACTTTACCAAGGAGTATATTTTCGCGGGCTAAGAGCGGGCAGGAGTAGCGAATAGAAAGATCTCGACGCGCTATTTCGGTAAGCGTGCACTCGAAGCAGGCACCTTCACCCGGGATAAAGACACGCGCTAATCCGAAAAATTCCTGGATAGCTCCATCCACCCACGGTTTATTGATCCAATACGAGAAACGATTGACCGCCAACCGCGCTTCCCGGTTATCCAAGCATCCGATGATCACATCCATCCGGCGAAAAACACCTAAGCCAAGAGCGGTTGTGATATCCCCATGGAAGTACTGCACATGCACATTGGGATTGATCTCTTTTGCACGCGCGGCTGCTACTTCCGCTTTTTTACGCCCCGTGTCACTTTCACGGAACAAGATGGAACGGGATAGATTGGCAAATTCGATCGTATCAAAATCGACGATAAAAATATGACCAACACCCATAAGGGCAAGGTTCTTGATTACTTCGTTTCCTAACGCGCCTGCACCGACAACCATCACTTTAGCATTCACCACTTTTTCACGTTCCCACCAGGAGATGAAAGAGAAAGTGCCCAGCCTGTCTTTTTTCAAATTGGGGATGATTAGTGGTTTCTCTGGTGTTACGGGCAAGCGGCGGGGTCCTTCTGGTGAATCTTCACTGGTAAGCCGAACACGCGGGGCGTCTGATTGGTTTTCAGTATCACTCGCCATCTTATGGGCCTGGGACAGATTCTTTTCGTTCAATTCCGTGATAAAACGACCGACACCATGGCGAGATTCGATCAGGTTGATCTCTTCCAGTGATTTTAATGCTTCGCGCAGAGTGGAACGGCTCACACCAAACTGTTTTATAAGATCACGCTCAGCCGGAAGCTGGTATCCGCTTTTATATGTGCCATCCAAGATTTGTGCTGCAATCTGGCTGGCAATAATGTCTGGTAATGATTTCCGTGGAATTTCAGCCACTTTTACCTCGCTTATGGTATATTGGTCAGACCACTGTACCATATTATAGGGGATTTCCCGAAAAAGTCAATATGAAAACAGGTAATTTGCAACTATTTATAGTTTTTATTGTTAAGATTAGAGAATAATTATTTATATAAGATAAAGGAGTTTTCAATGGCAAAGATCGCAATAATCACGGATAGCACGGCATATTTAGAAAAAAAATATGTAAAAAAGCACAACATTCAAGTCATCCCTTTAAATCTGCACTGGGATGGAGATACATTTAAAGATGGCGTTGATATCACTCCTGATGAATTCTATGATCGGTTGAAGACATCTTCCACACTCCCAACCACCTCGCAACCAACATACGGGGATTTTCAGGTGATCTTCAAAAAATATGCATCTGATTATGATGGTATCATCGTCGCATTATTATCTTCAGGGATCAGCGGGACAGTAGATTCAGCCTTAATGGCGCAGAAATCATTTGAAGATATTCCGGTTGAAGTCATTGATACCAAGACAACCTCAGGGGGATTAGCGATAGTTGTTAAAGCGATCGCTGCAGCTGTGGATAGCGGAAAATCTTTGGATGAAACTGCTGCTCTGGCCCGGGCGATCGCTGCTCAAATATGTACGTATTTTGTAGTGGATACATTGAAATATCTACATAAGGGCGGCCGTATCGGCGGTGCTTCACGCTACTTTGGAACTGCGCTAAATATCAAGCCGATTCTTTATCTGAATGAAGAGGGAAAAATCGAGGCTTTGGAAAAAGTGCGCACAAAGAAGAAAGCTGTTAAACGTTTGTTAGAGTTGGCGGTCGAAAAAGCGGCTGGGGAAAAATGCTATGTCGGTATTTTTCAAGCGCAAGCATTGAAAGAAGCGGAAGCAATGCGGGATGAAATTCAGCAAATGCTTGATTGCTATGAGGTGGGAATTTATCAATTAAGCCCTGTTATTGGCACTCATGTTGGACCGGGTTCTTTGGGGATTTCTGTTCATACGGTTGCTTATTAAGAATTCACCTGATGAAAATAAAAACAGGCGCTGATGCGCCTGTTTTTCATTGGGGGAGCAACTGACTCTTAATCAGCCGGTTCGGGATTGAAAAGATTTCTTCTGACTCACTACCGGTGAGTCAGAAGCTCAGGTGGGTCATATTTTTTACTTGACAAAACTTGACAGTATAAAAATTTCCCACCTGATTCGTTCCTGAGGAACGAATATTTTCATCGTTATTCGGACTAGTTTCAATTATTTAGTGAGAGGAACGGCGCGAGCTCGGATGACTTTACAAATTGGAAAATGGTCAAAATTGCAAATTATTCACCCCAGCTTTTGATAAAAATGTGAACAGGGTAGGGAAAGAAACGTAGAAAAAAGCAGGAACAATGAAAAAAGACGTGAACCAGTCACGTCAATATCGATTGGAGGTTATGTTATGATTCCGCTCGCTTTGGTCATGTTTATTCTCTCGATTTTAGATAATGCAATAAAGTCTTAATAATTCTCTGCAATTCTTAAAATATGATGAAAGCCATTGACTTTGAATTACAAAAGATGTAATATGTAAATTGGATATAGGATACAATATCCAATATCCAATATCCAATAATTATATAAACAAATATCACATATAAGAGAAAAGAGTAATAATGAGTCCGGATATCCCGAAAATTATGAAAGCCGCTGTTTTGCACGGTAAGGATGATCTGAGGGTTGAAGAAGTTCCTGTTCCAGAACCCATTGAACATGAAGTGCTGGTCAAAGTGTACGCATGCGCTATTTGCGGCACTGACCCGACTGTTATATCTAAAGGGTGGAAGGGGATGCCGGCATATGGTACTTTTACGCCTGGCCATGAATACAGTGGCGAGATCGTTAAAGTTGGCCCTGGTGTAATTGATTTCAAGGTTGGCGATCGCATCGCGATCGAATCGCACAAAGGCTGCGGATACTGCATGAATTGCAAGCGGGGAAAATATACTATTTGCTTAAACTACGGTAAACCTGAGACGGGACACCGACATTATGGTTTTACTAATAACGGCGGGTATGCTCAATATGTGGTCAATAATGTCAGTACGCTATATAAAGTTCCCGACAATATCTCTTATGAAGAAGCTGCGCTTGTCACAACCGCAGCATGCGTGCATTATGCGATCGATAATATTGGTGGATTTATGGGCGGTGAGACTGTTGTTGTCCATGGGCCTGGGCCAATAGGATTAATGGCTGTGCAGCTCTCAAAAGCGCTTGGTGCTGGAAAGGTGTATCTGACCGGAACACGTGAGTCACGCCTGAAAGTTGGGCGGGAATTAGGCGCTGATATGACAATCAACATTAATGAAGAAGATGTTGTTGATGTGATCATGAAAGATACTGATGGGTTGGGTGTCGAGCTGGCAATTGAGTGCTCGGGCGCGCCATCAGCGGTTGAAGAGGCTTATGAAGTGGTAATGCGCGGCGGAAGGCTCTCCTTTATCGGCGACTCCCATGAAAATCCAACTCCAAACCACCGCAAGTTTGTGCTGGACGATCTGAAAGCGACGGGTGTGCGCGGTGAAGGTTTAGGAGATTGCCGGCGTTCAATGGAACTCCTTAAAATGGGTAAGATAAAAGCGAAGCCACTCATTACGCATCACTTCACATTGGATGAGATCGATGAGGGATTTGATACGTTTATCAAGCGTAAAGGTGGCGCGCTGAAAGTCATTATTCACCCAAACGAATAAATAGCAGGTCTCAAATAATATTCCGGGAGCAATCTGTATGGCAAAAAAGCTACTCTTGAAAGCAGAGAATATTTCCAAGGCATTCCCAGGTGTACAGGCGCTTGACAATATCAATTTTGACTTGTATGAAGGTGAAGTACATGTTCTTATAGGTGAAAATGGTGCTGGAAAATCTACGTTAATGAAGATCATTGCTGGCGCTTATCACCCAGATGCCGGTACACTCACCATCAGCGGTAAGGCGGTAGATTTCCATAACCCGCAGGATGCGCAGGCGGCCGGTGTTGGCATTATTTATCAGGAATTTAACCTGATCCCGCATATGAACGTTGCCCAGAACATGTATATGGGCCGTTTTCCAAAAAGGGGTGGGTTGTTAATCAACCATAAAATCTTGCACGAAAACGCCTCTAAATTTCTACATAGTTTGGGTTTGAAAATTGATACCAACTCAGTTTGCGCTGACCTGGGAACTGGACAGCAGCAGATGGTTGAGGTTGCGAAAGCGCTCACAATGGAATCGAAGATCCTGATCATGGATGAGCCAACCTCAGCGTTGACTGATCGGGAGATTGACCATTTGTTTAAAATGATAGAAACATTGAAGAAAAAAGGCATCGGGATCATTTACATTTCACACCGCCTGGAGGAAGTTAGGATCGTTGGTGATCGCGTAACCGTCCTCCGCGATGGAAAATATATTGGAACTAAAAAGATTACTAACGTAGAGATTTCCGAATTGGTCAAGATGATGGTTGGGCGGAATGTCAAATCCATGTACGCACAGGCTAAATCAAGCGATACATTTGGTGAAGTAGCATTAAAGGTGGAAGATCTGGTTAGCGGCACAAAGATCAAAGGGGTATCCCTGGATGTGCGCGTTGGTGAGATCGTTGGATTGGCGGGACTGGTCGGTGCAGGCCGGACAGAATTGGCGCGGGCAATTTTCGGCGCTGATCAATATGATTCGGGTAAAGTGATCATATTCGGACACGAAGAGAAGCCAGATAATCCCAGCGATATGGTTGCGCTTGGGATGGGTTTGATTCCCGAAGACCGTAAAGGGCAGGGGCTATGCCTGATCCTGCCGACATCTGAAAATATTGTCCTTGCGAATTTGAAAGAACTTTTTGGCAGTTTTTTTCTCGATCTCGGAAAAGAGAAACAAGTTTCACAAAAGTATATTAAGGATCTAACCATCGCTACACCTTCGCACAAGCGCATTGTGCAGTTCCTTTCTGGTGGTACACAGCAGAAGGTTGTACTCGCGAAATGGTTGTGCACAAATTCACGCATTTTCATTTTTGATGAACCGACCAGAGGGATCGATGTGGGGGCAAAAGCTGAGATCCATGGGTTGATGCGT
>SDBT01009150.1_pt1 | contig 16105 bp, 16 predicted proteins | sample 2277101 | NCBI WGS metagenome assembly SDBT01 (sample SAMN10404973, study PRJNA504765) | marine sediment metagenome | isolation source: marine sediment core GS10_PC15, 103 cmbsf | place: Arctic Ocean: Southern Knipovich Ridge | collected 2010 | reverse complement strand
GGGGAGCGCGTACATGTCAAAATTCTGTGGGCGGAGATGGGGGGATACTTCGTCGAGGCGCCGATGGCGTCGAGGCGCGTTGGGGGGGCGCTCAGGATGGTCGAGGTTCCAGAGGCCGAGTCTCATCATGGTTACGTGACCTAACGGCTCTGAGCCTCAGCTGCGGGCGGGCCGAACGCCCGGCCGCCTGTTGCAGATGATTGTTAGGCATGTCCATCGCACGCAGTGCCTAGGGCTCGTCGGAATTCCTGATTAGCACCAAGCTCTTGGCTCCAAAACTCCCGATCCGAGCAGAGTCGCCATCAGGCTCCAACAAGTCGGCCAATTCGCGTGCCAGAGTGAACTCGCGCTGCCGGACCTCCTCCGTACTCCACATTCCTCGCAGAGTTGCTGCAAGCCACAGCCTCGTGCCTTGCGCCGCCTGATGGTGTGGACCGATCGGGGTCCCAATCGTCATCTGGTAGAGACAGTGAGCGAACGTCGCGTTGCCTGATGCCGCTATGCACTCTCGAATCGGAACGCGTCGCGTTCCCAAGTATGTCGTGCCACGAACGAGTTTGCCTCGCCGAGGATTCACAGTTCCCAATGGTTGGAGGTAGTCTGCTGAGGAATAGTAGATCTCGTAGCTGTCGCCAGATTTGAAGAAGAAGCCGAAGGAACCGACGGACGGCAGAATCGCGCTGGATAGAATATCTGGGGGCGGATGGAAGCTACGGACACCCGAGACTACCGGCCGGTGCGACAACAGATACCACTGCTCTGGAGTGGCTGAGAAAGCATGGTTCTGTGGAACTCCTACGGCGTTTCTCTCTGATTTGGCCTGTAGGTACGTCAGCCTGGCCTCCATGAAAACTGGCGAATAGACGACGATCATTAAGTCGCTGAGCTCGCATCTGCTAGCGCGTCGGGCATATGTTCCGTTCCCCTGGAAGGTCACCTGATGGCCGCCTCCGTGATATTCCTCCACGAACGACGGACTGCCGCTGCACAACAGGGCGCTGCGCATTGCCCGGAAGAGAGGGATCTCTCGAGGCGGAAGACCATGAGTGAGCCGTCGAAACGATCGGTCATAGCGCCGAGCGAACATCGAGGTGGCAACTGTCAATTCTCTGCTCCCACAAGCTAGCCCTAACATCTATTGAGCTGCCTACTCTGGGCACACATGTCCACTCAATCTTGCAGGATATGGTGCAAGAAGTGGCGCAGTTCGATGTCTCTTTCTGGTCCCCGTAGTCTGATTCTCCACACCTCGACGGCTCAACTCAAGGGTTCGATGTCAAGCGAGCATTCGCTGGATATGGTCAATATCGCGCGCTGGTCAAGACTCGATATCATCCCGGCACAATGCTCAGGGGGTGTCGATCGCACCGCCCCCGTGCATTCGCCCCCTTTAATCCCAGACCGGCCACCCCTCCAGCCCCTTAGCGATTTCTGCCCAGCTCTCGAACTTCTCGGCCCGCAGCCCCTCCCTGATCACCGCGACGATCTTCCTGAGCTGCAGCCCCTCCAGGTCCCCCCTATGAACCAGCCACACCAGAAACACCAGCAGAGTGTCCAGCACATCGAGCTTGCAGTACTCGCCGACCAGCTCCTGCTCCCCATCCAGGATGTGCTCGTAGATGGGTTTCGTGAGGAAGCTCTTTGGAGGGGATCTGCAGCAGGTCGCACATCTTGCCCAGGCCCACCCACCGCGACGCCCCGTAGCCGGACAGCATGTCCATCAGATCGACATGCATGTCGTGGTAGCGGCCCTGGTAGTTGTTCCACTTCCATTTGCCGTCTGAGCGGTAGAGCTCGGGGGCGGCGATCCCGTGCAGCATGGATCGGTAGCGGATGACGGGCAGATCGAACCCGTTGATGTTCCAGGAGATGAGGCGGGGAGGTCGCGCGGGCCCTAGCAGGGCGAGCAGAGGGGCCGTTATTCGAGCAACTCACGGAAGTCGTCGTAGCCGGCCTCGCCGAGCTTGTTCACAAGACGGCGAGCGCGGGCCTGAGTTTCCTCGTTGCCGCACTCCAGCGCCGTGGAGAGTAGGGGCTTCACCTCATCAACTCGTATGTAGTGGTGGCGCTCGGCAAGTTGCGCCGTCAGGATCAGTTCCGCGATCGCGAAGGCTTCGTCGACGTCGGTGGCCGCAAGGTTACCTAATCTGTCCCAACCGATCTGCAGCTCCAGCTTTCCCTCTGCGGCTCTCGTCGTTCTGAGACCCAGTCGTAGAACCTCTGCATCCGGTAGATGCGGACTCCGGATGAGCCAGCCGAGACCCTCTGCCTCGTCGGTGGCCTCTTGCCGTCCCTCGGCTGTCTCAAGCTCGTCAAGTCGCCACTCCCAGAAGGACAGCACGCGGTCGACGGTGTCATCTGGCAGTTGTTCGACGATATTGCTCAACGGCTGGAATACGCTCCTGAAGGCGAGTCCGCGGTCGGCAATTGACACGTTCGTGAAGGTCTTCTCTACCAGTCCATCCGAGTCACCGACGACCGCCAGGCCCCGAAGTACTGCGATCAGAACGTGTTCGGCGAGCTTGCTGGTCAAGGACCAATGGTGGTTACCGGACGTCGTCCGCCGGCCGTGCGCCGCGGCGTCTTCCGCAGCGTTGACGTACCAGGGGCGCAATGTTTCGAAAACATCGTCGTATAGGCGCGCCCGCATCACGTAGGCTCCCCACGTGGGATGATCGAACGGAGCGGTCGCTCCGTCTCCGAGGAGTTCCTCCAGGTGACCCGTGACCCACTCCGGAGCGACGAGTTGAAGCTGGGGCAGAAACCGACCGATGATCGCCTCGGCGGTTCTTCGGTCGAGCCCAGACTGCTTGAGCACTTCATCGAGCAGCGGGGCAAGGTACTCCTCTGCGACGTGGCCTGTTTCCTGAATATCGTTGTTCTCTCGGAGTCGGTAGCTCCAGAGCGCAGCGAGTAATGCAGCCCGGACGGTTCGCGGCCCGGCCCGGTTCAGCGCTGCGGTGTACAACCCTTCGAACGATTCGAACGTTTCCGCTTGTTCGTCCCAGGTAAGGGGGTTACGAATTGCGGCACTCAAGCATTCCCAGACCTCTGCTTCGAGTTCGGCAGGGATCAAGTCATGCCTGGTTCCTTCCTCTATTAGGTCGATCGCGGAGCGAAGAAGGGCTCGCTGCGCCAAGACCGCCAAATCCTCCGAATCTGACGCTCGCTGCACCGCACATTGCACGAACGAAAGCGCCCGGTGCCAATCGAGCTCGACCGGGACCTGCTTCGTGACTGCATCGCGGAGTCCCGCTAACAGACTCTGGGCGAAGCCGAGCGGCAGTGCATCATCAGCCGCCTCTCGGATCTCCAATGCCTTTATCGGATCCTGGGCCGCCAACTCCTGGAGGCATTGCTCAAAGCCGCGCTTAGTGGCCGCATAGGACGATCCGTCGTCCGGGTGCCAAGTCCTGGTCAACTCGACGATCTCATCTGCCGACAACTCGCCCAGGTCTTCCTGGGTGAAGGGCCGCGGCTCGCCATATGTCACGCCTCCCACGCAGAAACCCACCTTTGCGAGCTCCTGTTGCTGAACCGAGGGGGTCTTTCCCCAGACCCCCAATTCCTCCGCCAGCTCGCGCAGCTCAGCAGGGATCTGGCCTCGGAACCACACGAAACGCTCTCTTTGCCATTCCTTCTTGGCCTCCACAATGTCCTCTGGGGTCGGGGTCTCGTTGCCTCGAAAGTAGAGGAGGTCCCTCACGCTCTCAGGGTCGGGCCCCCGCTCGATGGCGTAGCGAAACATCTCGCGGGCGGATGTGGACGCGTTTCCAAATTGCTCTCGCAGGATCAAGGCAATTCCCCGCCCCTGGTCGTCCGGCTCCACTGCAGCGTTCGAGGAAATCTCGGCATCCAACTCATCCTGCAGCCACTGCCCCACGGCTCCAATTACCACGTACCTGAGGCTCGTGAAGACCGCGCCCTCGTACTGCTGAACCATCTCGAGCGCACGGCGTGCGTTCTTCGAACCTTGCGACGCAAAGCGCGCTAGGAGTTGTGAGGTCGCTTGCACGATCTGATGCGCCAGGTCATCCGGATCAGGGTTGTCGTGGGATTGGAGCCGCGAAGACAGTAGATGCGTTAGTTCGAGTTTTTGGGCTACGGCCGCGATCTGATTCAGTTTCCCCAGGAGGAGGTTCAGCGCCCGCTCCCCGTCTACACGCTCAAGAGCCGGGAGGGCTTGTTCGATGATTGTAGAGAACTGCGTCCACCGAAGCCGTGGGAACAACCAGTCCGATCGGAACCTGTAGGACGATATCTCCCCCATGTCGTCTGCGTTCGCGACGGCTAGAAGCGCAGCGGCTACGTCGAAGGCTTCCGCGTGGCCCGCATCCGCGAGGCGAGTGATCAACTTTGTGAGTTCGTTCGCGAAGATCACCGGGTAGGCGTTGCCGGCAGCCTTCGCGAGCTTGGTGGCCAAACGGCGTCCAGACTCCGGGGGAACCTGGTTCGCGACGTCGGCCACGACGCGCCAAACCGACGGGTTCTCGATGTCGTGGGGCAGGCGCTCGAGGATTTCCAGTACCCTGTCGGGTTCATCCCGTGCGACCCGACTGAGGAACCTCCCCTCAGGCCACGCGACCGCCTGCCATGAGTCGTCGGGATAAACACGTCGCTCGCGTGGCCTGCTGAACGCGTCGCTTCGATCGAGCGGCCTGAGCCAAGCGGCGTTCGCCTTTTCGAAGAAGTAGCGCCTCTGCTGCGGGCGCAGAAGTGCCGCCTGAAGACGCTCGACGTGGCTTTCGTCTGGCTCAGGGACGCCCAGCAGCTCATCGAGCTCCGCTTGGATTTGGAAGTATGGGCCAACTCTCCCATAAAGCAGGTGCTCAAGGCGCTCGAAGTTCAACCGAAGTTCGTCCGGATCCGGTGGACGGCCAGCACCGCGGCGGTAATGCGCCGCTCTGGAAAACGATGAGTGAAGCTTGAACCACTCGGAGACCCTCGGATCCGCCGGACGCAGCCCGAGGCTTCGCGCGATCTTCGCTCGGTGTTTTTCGTCGTCGGGGATCTCCGCGAGCTCTTTCTCGTTAAGGCTCCATCCTTCATCGAGAAGAGCGTCGACAACCCCGAGGGAGAGTTCGCGCCCGGCGTGAGCAAGGAGGTGTGCTGTGCCCGGACCGTCAACGTCGGCGAGAAGCCGCAAACCGTGACAATATAGCCCGGCCAACTGTGGATCGAGCGCCGAAAGCTCGGCAAACAGTTCTTTTTGTCGCGCTGTCAGGGACGGAGCGTCGGGCAGTGGCAGCCGAGGTTCCTCATGTGGTGGTGGCGTTTCGTTCTTCATGTCTGGAACTGTAGCGCAATGCAGCACGTCGTCGATATTCGTGGTCTCGTTGGCAGAAATACCGCCGTCAACTCATGATGTAGTCGGATCGATGTGTGTTAATGGACAAAGTCTCTCCCGGGCGCGTTAGATAAGCCATGAGGCTCAGGCTGGGCTGATCGGTCACTCGCCAGCCTTGCTGGCGCGACGAGGACCGACTCGTGGCCCGGGCGCGGGACCGTCCCCCAGAACCTGTATCCGTAAGTCGTAGAGGACTGACCTTCCCCAGTCACCTATAACTCAGTTCACTCGCGCCAGCCCCCGAAACACCTCTCTCTGGTGCCAGGCCAGGTGCGCCTCTCGCGCCAGATAGCCCTCATTGACGGGTTCCTGGATCGGTCGCCCGTGAAACCGCATCAGCCATTCCTCGAAGCCAGCCGTGCCGTGGGCCCGCTCCGACACGAGCACCTCGCGGCTCTCTGAGAGGGTGTAGGCGCCGCGGTCGAAGGTCTTGTGGCGAGCACAACGCCAGGCCGTTGTCCTCGGTGTCGGGGCCTCCCGCCTGGTGCCACGGAACCCTACAGAATCGTCCTTAGTGAACAGGTAGTTTGACGACCTCTTGAGAGGACGGCGTCTCGGCAAGGGCTGAGCTCCGGCCGGGCTACGGTGTCGGCTGGAGGTAAAGCCGATGCCGGTACGCCTGAGTCAGGAGGAAGTGGTGACGATTCGAGTATTGGCCTCGAAGGGCCAAAATCATTTCGAGATCGCCCGGACGGTGGGCGTAACTGAGAGCACCGTGCGCTACCACCTTCAGCGGGCTGCTGCGGGCGCTGCGGACGGGCGTCGGGACAAGGAGCAGAAAGCTGAGACGATGGCCGAGGTGATCGTGGCGTGGCACGCGGGGCGTGACGGCGCCAAGCGGCCGGTCAATGTGACCGCACCACGGTTCGGGAAGCGTTTGGCCGGTGATCCCGAGCTTGTCTCTCTGAAAGGAGACGACCGGCTGGCAAGGGTGCTCAGCCTCAGGGTTCGCGAGGCAATGCCTCAGATTCGAGCAGCGGGCAATGGCGAGGAGGAGGTTCTGTGAATCCAAGCCTTGTGTGGGCATGAGCATCTTCTTGGCTGCCTCTCGTTGATTCGACCCGGCTCCGTTCCGCTACCTTCGGCAGGCTTCAGGGTGCGAATTCCAGCATCCTGGTCAGAAATAGCGATCCGGAGTCCCTAAGCCCAGCCTACGCTTCCTAGCTCTATTTTCCAGAGGACATAGATGCCGCGTTGCCGGGCCCAACCGGGCCAGCGAGGTGGCCTGTCATCGGGGTCAGCTCAACTGCCGAGTTCCAAACCTCTGACTGGTACCGATTTTGGGGTGGGGGTCAGCCATGAATAGCTGCTTCAGGTTCTGGCAAAGGTCGGGCAGTGCCACGGGCCTGTGGTTCTCTTCGGGATAGCAGGCGTACTCGTACTGGAACCCCTCCGGGGCGCGGGCCTCGACCAGGCTCTGGAAGTCGGCCAGCCGGCGGGTTTGCTCTGTGTCCTTTTGTTCCGCGGAGACGAAGAGGAAATGCTTCCAGGTAGGGGCGCCGTCGAACATGGCCCGGGCGTTCTTCAGCCACTCGAACTCGTTCCAGTACTGGCTGGGGCTCAGGGCGATGGCCGTCCGGAAGGGGTCCGGGCTGCAGGTTAGGCTCTAGACAGCGAACAGGCCAGCCAGCGAGTGTTCCACCAGAATTCTGTACGGGTAGGTGCGGTAGGAATCGCCGATCGCAGGGATCAGCTCTACCTCGAGAAACCTGCGGAAGGGCCCAGCGCCGCTGCTGGTCGGCCACTTGCCGTTTTTCTTGAGCCGCTCGTGGACCGTCTCTCAAATGGTTCGCCGATTATCGCCCGCGGCAACGCGGAGGTGGCTGCCGGCGCCCGAGGTCGAGTAGTCTCGGTGTCGAGAAGAGTAGGAGGGGGCGGGTGGACGCTCTCAGCCTCCCTGGTGTTAGATTCAGGTTTCGAGCCAACCCTGACTTGGTAAGTTCACACCATAGTCAACTGGATCCTAGGGGCGGGAGCCGGATTGGAGTGAGCAACGCTATCCTCCATAACTCCGAGGGCGGCTGGAAACAACAGGCTTCTGAGCGTATCTTGGTCTTTTCGAGCATACTGGAAACCTCAGTGGAGCTATGGTCCAAGGGTGCCTCGGTGACAGCACGTGATGGGGCCATGCGCGCATCGAATGCTTCTGCGCAGAGTTGTGGCACCGTGGCCTGTTCCATCGAGGGAATTTCTTACATGCTGCACTTTGACCATTGTCGATTTAGTATGAGTGCTTGAGTGTAGGAGATGCCTTCAGCCATTTGATGACCGCTTTCTCTGGACAGGAGTTGTGTACACGCGGCCTTGGATCACAGGAGAGGTGAAGGATGGGCAAGAGAACCCTGCTGGTCGTACTTGTAGTTGTGATCGCCGCCGTAGCGGCCGTCACTGTTTTCTTGGTCGGCGATCGCGAGGAGATGGGCAATAGAGTGCGAATCGGAGTGATTCTCCCCCTCACTGGCGACGGAGCCGCCTATGGCTCGAGTATGCGGCGAGGAATGGACCTGGCGGCTGAGGAACTGGCTTCCACGCTGCCGTACGAGTTGGTACTCATATACGAGGATTCACAGGCCGACCCAACAAAGGCACTATCAGCCTACAGGAAACTAGCAGATGTGGACCAAGTGCCAGCTATCCTGGGACCGTTCACCAGTTCCGAAACACTTGCAGTAGCGCCGGCGGCGGAGGCCGACGACATCGTCATTCTCTCCACCGGTGCTTCATCCCCGGAAGTGACCAACGCAGGTGATTTCATATTCAGAATTGTCACCTCTGACTTCTTCGATGCAGACGTCGTCGCTCGCTATTCAATAGAGCACTTGGGGATTCGAGAGATGGCAGTCGTGTTCATCAACAATGAATACGGCACTGGCGTTCGCGATGTTTTCTCTCCTCGTTTTCAGGAACTAGGTGGAACCGTCCTATCAGTTGAAGGGTATCTGCCGGATGATCCGGATTTCAGAACCCTGCTGGCGAAAGTGCGAGACTCACGGCCTGACGGATTGTTCCTCGTAGGCCATCAGGAGATGGGTAGAGTACTCCGGCAGGCGAGAGAAATCGGCATTGAGTCGACAGTTGTGAGCACGGGTTTGTTCCAGGATCCCGCGATCCTAGAAACGGCTGGTCCCGCAGCTGAAGGCGTCTTCTTCTCCTATGCCAGCTACAATCCCCAGAGTGAAGACGTCGTCCTTGGCAACTTTGTCGCCACCTACGAGGAGAAGTATGGCGAGAACCCCAATATCCTGGCGGCTCTGGGGTATGACGCGGTAAGGCTCTTGGGCGCCGTCATCGCTGGCGCGGGTGCATCAGGGAGGGATATCAGGGACGGGCTTTATCGCACGCAGGGATTCGAGGGCGTCACTGGCGAGATGAGCTTCGACTCGAACGGTGATGTAGTGAAGTCGTTCGGGATCAAGAAGGTACAAGATGGCCAGTTTGTCTGGGTGATAAACAAATTTTAGGAACAATTCATGGCACAGATTCTGAGAGATGTTAGCAACCACCGGGCAGTTCTTGAGGGAAAGACCAGCTCCCCTCGCTGCCCTAGTTTCGTCAATCTGCACCTGGAAGAGACCAACACTCTTGTACGAGTCGCCCTGACACGTGCTGTCGAGGCGGCCCCCATTCGATCCAAAAACTTGCATGCTGCGCTGACTTCTGCACTCTGCACCAAGCAAGACTTAGATCGCGCCTGGTTCGTACGCCTTGGCTATGAGTGCTTTTCGACAGATTGGCAACGTAGCCTGCGGGCAATGACGTCCAGTGAAATCAGCTATGCGTCTGTGGTCATCCTGGATGACATCGTGGATCGAGGCCAGAGTCGACACGGGTCCCCGTGCCTCTATCGAAGCATTGGCATTGACGCGGCGATCTATGCCTCGGAGATTCTCCGGAGCCTCGCTGGTCGCGAGTTGATCTCAGCTTGTGCCGATTGCGCGCTTGATACAGCGCACACGAGACTCGTTCTGGACAGCTACGAAACAGCATTCTGTGATCTTAACCACGGTCAGTTCCTCGATGTCACCCTTTCTGGCTCGAACCCAGACTCTGTGACCGACGCAGACTATCTCAAGCTTGTAGAGCTAACGACCGGGCGAGACATTGCCAACTGCCTCTGTACTGGAGCCAGACTTGCCGGCGCTGACAGCCGGCAGGTTCGCCTGATGCGCCAGGTCGGCTGTTCAGTCGGAGTGCTAATGCAGATCCGAGATGATCTTCTGGACTATGCGCCCTCCGGAGAACAGATAAACAAGGTGCCCGGCCGTGACCTGGCGATGCAGCGGCCTAAGCTGCCGTTCTTGGTGGCCTGCCGGCTTGGGGTCATACGCAGACAGGATATAGGCGAAAACTTGGACGCGCAGGATTTGGAGCATCTGCGAGCTTGTGTGCTTGACAAACGTACCATTCTGGAAGTGCATCGTGTTGCCAAACCTGTCCATATTCGGCTGAGAAAGCACCTTGAGGGAATGGACTTGCCCTCACCGGCGGCAGAGCTTCTATCATTTCTTGTCGAAGATCTGCTTGCCCCTGGCGGTCTTCGGCTGCCAAGTGACGAAGATAGTAAGCTCGACGGCGTTGCCTGTGCTTAGGTTTCTCGTGATCGGATGACGATCAATGCTCACCGAGGTTTCGGCAGCTGTTACTGGCATCTGTCACAAGCTGAAGTTGCTAGCCACGCTTGGCATCCAAGGCACTAAGGATCCACCAATGACTGCACCTGCTCAGAAAGATCAGAACTCTGAGGAAGGACTACCGGAACTACTGCGTGCACTGGAAGTCCTTGCTTTCGGTTGCCACGAAAAATCCATAGCACACCTGCTTTCATCTTTTGATAAGAACAGCACGGGGATAGAAACGTTCACGTTCGTCGAGTACTTTGCGGTCACGCCGCTTAGGTTTCCATCGGACCGAGATGCGTATTACAAGTGTCGATTCTACTACCCGTTCATTCGAAGGCTGATTGAGGAGAATCATTATCTGTGGCAGCTGAATAGTAAAATTGGCTACGACGCTGACGACCCTAAGCTTTTTGAAGCGGGAAGCCGTTCAAAGCAAACATGGGCGGATTTCAGCGACCTTGATAATTTCGTATATCACGGGTACTACGCACCATATGGGCTCCGGGCTTTCGACAAATGGCATGCTGGCGCAAAGGTGAAAGCGTGGCTTCAGCACCGGTCAGTTTCAGTCAAACAGTGGAGCCACATATTAGACACAATATGTGAGGAACCGCCTGAAGACCAAGAGGATGACAGGCAACAGCTCCTGACCGAATTCGGATTGATAGGTCAACCTCTACGCATCAGCAACCTCGGTTGTGAGATTTTCATCCATCCCATCGCATCGGCAAACCTATTCTACGGATACCTTCTTGTCATTATACCCAATCTTGCCGGTGTGAATGTATCTGGGGGAGTGCCGAATGCTGCGAACCCAGGCAAGGCTGGGCAGGCGATAAGAAGGACCTTGCGAGAGGAAATACCTCGCATTCTCAGCTCAGTGTATCTGCCCGTGTTGGTTCTGTTCCACGAAAGCCAGTTGGAGGAAGAACTAAAGAGAGCTGTCGTGGGCTTTAGCGAAGACATGGAGCGCGAGCAGGCGAAGCCACCCCTAGAGCGGGCCACGCTGCAAGAATTCATGGAACGCAAAGAAACGCGGGTCCTCTCCGGTATCGTTACGAAGGCAGAAGACCTGTTCGTGGCGAAGGATGGAAAGGAACCAAGAGACGTTATCGGCGGAGCGGAGGCGCTTAACTTCGAAGTTGCGGATTCCGTGGAAAGACGACTCGGTTTCCTCTGGAAGAGCCGTTCTGACCTTGTGCCGAAAGAGTCTGAGATTGAGCGGTTTGGGGGGCTTTGGGGAGATGCCTTTAGCGAATTCAAGGCCAAACTTAGGCGCCTCGAGGACAGCCTCGTTCTTGATAGCTACTATGCAGCATCCCCGGGGATGGTGGAGGCAATTCACTCAGCCATGGTGGGGGCTGGGAACCTGAAACCACCGAGGCGCGAAGGGAAAAATCTTCCATGCGCCCTTGTTTACGGAGAACCTGGGTCAGGTAAGGATAAAATGGCCCAATTGATAGCGCTCTTCGCTGGAATGGATGAAGGGATTCGCGAAGGCAAGGTACCCACGGACTATTCCTCGAGTGAGAGGTACGTGGTGAACATGGCTGCGATCAGGCCACCTGCGATTACGGGCCCCCTTCTTCAAGGCTTGGCGCCTGTCGGGATCAAGTTGGATGCTGACAACAAGACTGCGCAGTTCTCACTGGAGGGCATCTTCGTTGCTGCTTCGCAAGTCGGCACCGACAGTGACGAGCGGCAGAGTGAATGCGCGCCGGCGGTGTTTATTCTCGACGAGCTGAACAGTTTAGATATTGACCTTCAGGGCATCCTCCTGCGCATCCTTGAGCAGGGGGAGGTGACTCCACTGTTTGGCATCCGACGACAGTATATTAAGCACCTAATCATCGGGATCGTGAATGAGGACCCCAAGGCTATCACGCGTGAAAGTGAGATTCGCCAGATACTTGATGAGTCTGGCACTTTCGGTACGATCGTGAGCAGCTTGCTGTACGAGAGCGTTCGCCGAGCGCGGCACCTGCGAGATGATCTTTTCCATAGGCTGAAGCGAGACGTCTACATTGAAATACCGAATCTTAATGACCGGCGAGAAGACATACCCATCCTTTTCTATCGCACGCTTGCAAAGGAGGCAGCGCCGAGAGACGTGATCGTAGCGTACCCAGTATTTCGACTACTTATGGACCCACAAATCTCTTGGACGGGAAATGTACGGCAAGTACAATCATTGGCCAGAGGCGTCCTGTCCAAAGTAAGCGGCGACCGAATCGTTGTCAGCGAGACTATCATAGAAAAGGCCTTATCGGAGCAATTTCCGGATTACCGCAGCCGTTTTCAAGCGATATGATTTCATGCGCCCCTGTGCTGGTCGATGATCTCTCAGATTGCTGTTAATAGCCTCGCGCTTGGCTCCATTTATGCCTTGGTTGCGGTCGGTTTCGGTTTGATATATGGCGCTGTCAGATTCTTTCATTTTGCACATGCCGTGGTCTATTCAGCGGGAGCGTACGTGGCTTTCACGGTGGCCGTCAGCGCGGGTCTCGGGTGGTGGTGGGGAATGGCAGCAGGAGTTCTTGGTGCATGCATATTTGGCAATTCAATGAACATTGCCGTATATCGCCCTCTTCGGCGTCGCGATGCTAGCGGTACAGTGATGTTTATCGCTTCGCTTGGTCTCCTGATTTTCTTTCAGAACCTAATCTCGATCACCTATGGCGACACTGTGCTCGTCCTACGGCGAGAAGCCGAGCCACGCATTTACGAATTATTGGGTGCGCGAGCGAGTAATTATCAGATTGAGATAGTGTTATTGGCTATCGTCGTCTTCGCCGGCCTCTGGGCGCTGCTTCGTTACTCGAACATCGGGTGGTCCTTGCGGGCGGTTGCCGATGACCCTGGCCTCGCGAGGGCCAAGGGTCTACCAGTAGAATTGCTTCGGACGTTTGTGTTTGTTCTCGGCTCCGGGATGGCCGGGCTTGCGGGAGTGTTCGCGGCGAATGAAACAGATATCAGGCCGACCATGGGTTTGCCAGTACTTCTGATGGCAGTCGTGGCTGTGATCGTGGGTGGCACCGGCAATATAGCCGGGCAGATCAGTGGCGCGTACCTAGTAGCGTTTATATTCAATGTGAGCGGGTACCTGCTACCTGGCCAATGGAATCAGGCTGTGATATTCATGCTGTTCGCGGTCTTCCTCTTGTTCCGGCCGCAGGGTATTGCTGGCCGAGAGAGCCGAAACCAGGCCTTGCCCAGCGAATGAGCTATATTCTGCATTTACTCGTTCTTGTGCTCATCTATGTAATACTTGCGTATGCGGCAGATCTGCTAGCAGGACACACAGGCTTGCTCTCCATCGCCCATGCGGCATTCTTCGGCTTAGGGGCTTACAGTTCGGCGATTGTGACGAGCCGTTATGGTGTCGGATTTCTTTCGGGAGCCATTGTCGGCATCGGGGTGGCAATCGCTCTGTCGCTTTGTCTTTCTCTTTCTTCGATGAGACTGCGAGGAGATTATTTCGCCATCGCGTCCTTCGCATTTCAAATGATCATCTTCAACATCCTGAATAACTGGATGGAAGTTACCCGGGGACCATTAGGAATACCGGGTATACCACCTCCGATTATCCTTGGATGGCGAGTTGATACGGCCATTGAGTTTGTGCTTCTGTCAGGAGCACTTGTGATTGTCTGTATCGCTTTCGTGTGGAGGCTCACTTCAAGGGCTTATGGGAGAGTTCTACACATGATCAGAGAGGATGAGGTGCTGGCAACTGCTCTAGGGAAGAATCCCGCACGATTCAAGATTCAGGTGTTTGCAGCTAGTGCGGCGCTTTGTGCTGTAGCAGGAAGCGTCTACGCCCACTATGTAACGTATGTCTCTCCCGTGAGCTTCACAGTTATGGAATCTATTTTAATTCTCTCGATGGTGATCATTGGTGGGGCGGGGAGCTCCTGGGGACCACTGATTGGTGCCACGATACTTGTCACGCTGCCCGAGCTTCTGCGCTTCATTGGACTGCCGATGGTGCTTGCTGCGAACCTGAGGCAGATGATCTATGGGGCCTCGCTGGTCATCATGATGGTAAGTAGGCCTCAAGGCATAGTCGGGCAGTATCAGTTTGACCGCTAGGTGACGATGTCTCTACTCAGAGCAGAGCACGTTGTGAAGAAGTACGGGGGTGTAGTCGCTCTCGACGACGTGAGCGTGACATTCCCGGAAGTAGGCATCACCGCGATAATCGGTCCCAACGGCGCAGGGAAGACGACGCTCGTGAATGTACTCAGTGGCTTTGCGCGACCAGATAGCGGCAGGTGTTTCTGGGGGAAGGAGGAGTTGACGGTCCTGCCTCCGCATCGTATCGCTGGCATGGGGATCGTGCGTACATTTCAGAACCCCAGGCTCGTTCGCCTTCTCACTGGCTTGGACAATGTGATTCTCGCCCGACCAGGCCAGAAGGGCGAACTGTTCTTCGGGGCGATGGCAGGAGATTCAGTTACTGCCGAGGAGAGCGCCAATCAAACTAGTGCGAGAGTCTATCTGCGGACTGTGGGGCTTAAGCATAAGGCATCGGAACTGGCAGGTCAGCTTTCCTATGGGGAACAGAAACTCTTGACTCTTGCATGCTGTCTTGCGACCGAGGCGCGAGTCTTGCTCCTGGACGAACCTGTCTCGGGAGTTCACCCGCAGATGGCGACCCAAGTCTTGGGCGTCCTCAGAGAACTGCGAGAGCTAGGAAGGCTCGTCGTCTTCATCGAACACGACCTGTCGGCTGTCCGGCGCGTCGCCGACAGCGTAATTGTCATGGACGAAGGCAGAATTATTGCAGCAGGAAATCCGAGGGATGTCCTGGAGCTGCCAGAGATTGTCGAGGCATACGTTGGGTGACGATACCAGACCCTTGCTGGATATCGCTTCCATTGATGCTGGCTATGGTGCCAAACACGTCTTGAGAGAAGTCAGCGTTGATGTGGACCGAGGCGAGATCGTTGCGATCATCGGGCACAATGGAGCCGGGAAGTCCACACTTCTGAAAGCTACCATGGGCCTAATCCCAATCCGGGGTGGTCGTATCGAGTTCGACGGTACGAGAATCGATGGAGCTCACCCCCGAAATCTACTGCGCCGTGGCATTGCGTATGTCCCGCAGGGAAACAGGGTGTTCCAGGCTCTTACTGTGTGGGAGAATCTGCAGGTCGCTGCGATGGCAGTCAAATCCCCCATCCCAGCATCAAGCCGTGCGAATTCAGCGCTACAAGAGTTCCCAATCTTGGCGGACCGTCTCCAACAGAGAGCGGAGTCTCTTTCTGGTGGCGAGAGACAGATGCTCGCGCTGGGGATGGCGCTTGTCCTGTCACCCCGTTGTTTACTCCTGGATGAACCCTCATTGGGGCTGGCACCTCAGGTAGTTGTCGCAGCTCTCAGCAGGATCCAGGACTTGAGCAGAGAAGAAGGTGTGGCAGTAATGATTGTCGAGCAGAAGGTAAGAGAGGCTCTGCGCATTGCTAATCGTGTTGTGGTGTTGCGCAACGGCACAGTCACCTTCTTTGGCCCTGCAGCTGAATTAGTGGATGACGATCGTCTCCGAGCTGTCTACATATAGTGCTCTAAGAAGAAAAAGCACCATTGTATGAACTCATACTCGGTGACCTGTTATTCGACTACCATTGAGCTCAGACTATTTTTCTCTGCCCGCGCCGCGTTACCAGAGGTGGACCCCATCCTTCGGACAGGTTTTCGTCACAGCTAAGGTGGAGTCCGGGCTCATGATTCAGGCTCCCTTGGGCTGACAGGAGACGGAGCCCAACACCATTCCCAGACCACCGACTGGCCCCCGAAACGCCGCGCCAAGGCGCCGGTTGCACCGCCATCGCTCGCTTCCGAACCCCTCGCTGCGACCGAACACGCCAGAATCAACCCGTCTGGCAGATTAAGAAGGACCATGAGCTCTGGCACGCCGCCACTGGTTCGGACGGCTGGAAGAAGGTCAAGACCGTGGAGTCGAAGCGGTCTGCATGATCGAGGCGGCGGCCACGTCAGTTTATGGTTGCGCTGCCGCCGCTCATCGCAAAGCGCGCGAGCTGCACCTCAGCCTCGTCGATCGCATAGCCGTCCTCGCCAACAAGCCACAGCCGCCATCCATCTTCGTCCTTCTCGACGTACGCCTGCTCCGCCCGCG
>SDBT01009149.1_pt1 | contig 16106 bp, 12 predicted proteins | sample 2277101 | NCBI WGS metagenome assembly SDBT01 (sample SAMN10404973, study PRJNA504765) | marine sediment metagenome | isolation source: marine sediment core GS10_PC15, 103 cmbsf | place: Arctic Ocean: Southern Knipovich Ridge | collected 2010 | reverse complement strand
ACTGACGGCTGTTGAACCTTGCCGGTCTTTCTACGATAGTTGGCGCCTGTGCAACTGCGACTGACGTAACCGGTCTTACGGGAGGTTCAGCTACACTCCTATCCATCATTGTGACTATTACTGCCGGCCTTTCTTCCGGCAGAACCGCCACGGGTATAGAAAGCAAAGGCGGCACGAGACATTTGGCTAAGACAATCAGCCAGAGCAGATAGCGGATGTGTGCGCTTTTATTTTTCAGCGCAAGAGTTACCGCTGCTATTACCACTGCCAGGATTGCTATTTGCCAGCTTTGCGCCAGCAGATAATTTGTGATTTGGGTCAAGTAAGTTTCCATTTTATTTCTCCGCAAAAAATTATTGGCTACTTTTTATCTGTGAGCCGTTTGAGCTTTTCGATATCGTCGGTGTTGATTTTGCCGTGCTCGGCCAAATACTGCATCAGGGGAATAGGGTCGCCGCCGAAGAGCCGGTCCAGGAAATCACCCACCGACCTTTTTACGACATGTTCCTTCTTGACGGCGGCGAAAAAAACATGGGCCTTGCCCCGAACATCGTGTTTCAGGTAGCCCTTGTTTTCGAGCCGGCGAAGCAGCGTTTGGACCGTCGCATAGGCTATCTTTCGCCTGGCGGGCAACTTGTCGCAAACCTCCTGTACGGTGGCTTTGTCAAGCTGCCAGACTAATCTCAGGATTTCAGTTTCGGATGGGCTTAACGCCGGAAGGTTTTTTCGTACCATCTCAATCTCCTTTTACAAGTGTCTTTTACAATTGTACAACTACAATATCGTACATTTGTACAACATGTCAATAAAAAAATGAAAAATTTGAAAATATTTCTTATGATATGTCGGCGTAACATTCGTTAGGGCCTATTACAGACTTCTCAAGGCCGTTTTTGAAGAAAAACTGCCGAATACTGGTGCAAAGGTGGCATTTGCCGGCGTAAGATTCCAACCTTTCGTATCCCTGCTTTTCGGCCTTGGCGAGCAAGCCATATGGCCCTTTGTTAAATAACGTGCTGACCAAATCCCCGCTTGGAGGATCGAATTGCTTCCATATATCTTCAAGTAGTGGGCTTGGCCATCCTGTGGAGGGCGGTTCGCGAACCGCCCTTACATTGACATTACCAAGAATGATACCGCTGCATGTGCCGCTGAAGACGTTACCGAACGGATCGATGTGCACGCCTTTTGCGCCGAGAAAATCCGATTTGCAATTCAATGTTGCAAAGCTCTCGATGGATTTCGATGCGACTAGTCCGGCCAGTTTTCCCGCGGCGCGGCCGGTGAAGCGGCAGGGATAATCGTTTATAGCATTTATATACTGTTGTTCGAGTTCGGCGGGCGAGAGGTTTTTCATATCAGTCGGATTTTCCAGGTACTTCCGCCAGTGAACGAGCACTCGCTCGGGGCCTAAAATCTCGTTGGCAATATCGGCCAATCGGCGTACTAATTCTGCGTCAACGTATTGTTGGTGAAACGGATCGGTACTGACCTTGAAGCGATTCATTCCAAGCTCATCGAGTCTTTTTAGCCGCTGCCGGACAATCTTTTCATTCGTGGCCCAGAATCCGTTCGTCTCGATCAAATCGACTTTACCTAAATTTTGTTTTTGAGCTTGATCCAGAATTTCCTGTAAATGGTCCCAGTACAGAAAAGGTTCGCCGCCGGTGAAGTGAATCTTCGCGTTGTCGCCGGCAAGGACTTTCAACGAGCGCCATACGTTTATGGCAGTATCCACAGGCATCAACCCCCCTTTGTCGGGATTGCAGTTGTAGTAACAAAATTCACAGGCGCAGTTGCATTTGTACGTCAGCATCAATCCCACCGAACGCCACAGCTTGAACTTGGGTTCGCTGCGCGTGATCCGGCTATTGTAGATATTCTCAGACAGGTCAATCATTGTGTTCGATCATTCGCGCCGTCGCTCAGTCGTTCGAGCGATAGCGTCTTTTTCAGGTGAATTTGAATTACAGTAATATCAGCCGGCGTGATTCCGCTTATTCGAGAGACCTGAGCAAGTGTGCTGGGCTTGAAGACCGAGAGTTTCTCTTTGGCTTCCGGCCGTAGATGCGCGATGCTGTTGTAATCCAGGTCCTCCGGCATCTTCTTTTTCTCCAGGGTCCTCAAATTCGCTACCAGCCTCTCCTGCTTGACTAAGTAACCCTCATACTTGGCATCGATTATCGCCGCCTGCAGCACATCTTCGGTAAGATTCATCCTCCGAACATCGGGATTATCAGCCAGCGTCCCGCCAGGAGTTTTATCCGTCCGGCGAAGCTGGTCCCACAGAGTTATCCGGCCGGGGTCCGCAGTCATCGAGGTCTTGAGATAACTCTTGAGCTTGTCGATTTGGTCGAGCTTAATTTGAAACCTTGTCCATCTTTCTTCGCCGACAAGGCCGACCGATCTGCCGATCTGCGTGAGTCTGCGATCCGCATTGTCGGCGCGCAGCGCCAATCGATATTCTGCTCGCGACGTGAACATTCGATAAGGTTCGTCGATGCCCTTCGTGAGTAAATCATCGATCATCACGGCGATGTATGCCTGGTCTCTTGCCAGAACGACCGGTTCTTTGCCCAGGCGTTTCGCGGCGGCTTTTATACCGGCGATAATACCCTGTGCCGCCGCCTCTTCATATCCGCTGGTCCCGTTTATCTGCCCGGCGAGAAACAATCCCGATATCTTTTTAGTTTCGAGATTCGGCTTCAACTGAATCGGCGGACAATAGTCATATTCAATCGCGTAGCCATAATGAACAATCCGGGCATTTTCCGTGCCGGGCATGAGCCTGAGCATTTGCTCCTGGACGTCCTTCGGCACGGAAGTGCTTATGCCGTTACAGTAGATCGTCGATATTTCCTCGTCTTCCGGTTCCAGAAATACCTGGTGGCGGTCCTTGTCCGCGAAACGCACGATCTTGGTCTCAATACTCGGGCAGTACCTTGGGCCCGTGGAAGTAATCTGTCCGGAATAAAGCGGCGCAAGATGCAGATTGTCCCTCAAGAGCTTATGTATTTTTTGATTGGTATAGGTAATCCAGCAGGGAATCTGAGGCCTATCGATACTGTCTGTCATAAATGAAAAAGGTACCGGTTTATCGTCTCCGTGCTGAACTTCGAGCTTGTCCAGGTCCACCGCAGCCGCATCCAGTCTTGGCGGCGTGCCGGTTTTAAGCCTTTTGAGCTGGAGTCCTATCTGCCGGAGGCTGTCGGAAAGTTCGTTGGCAGCGGGCTCATCGAGTCGTCCGCCGGCGAGTTGCTCAGATCCGATGTGCATCAAGCCGCGAAGAAATGTTCCCGTCGTCAGGATGACGGTTGGAGCATTATAAATCCTTCCGTCAGTGCATCTCACTGCCCGCACGCTGTTTTTCTCGGTTATAATCTCAGAGACAACCGCCTCGGCGATAGTTAGATTCGGCGTTTGTTCGAGCAGCATACGGACATGATTTTTGTACTTGTATTTGTCGGCCTGTGCCCTCGGAGCACGGACAGCCGGGCCCTTCGAACGATTCAGCAGGCGAAACTGAATTCCCGTCGCATCTGTCGCCAGCCCCATCAGGCCCCCGAGCGCATCGACCTCGCGCGCGATCTGCCCTTTGCCAAGTCCGCCGATAGCCGGATTGCAGCTCATCTTTGCTATCGTGTCGGTGCTGATAGTAATAAGGCAGGTTTTGGCGCCGATTCTTGCAGCCGCATGAGCAGCCTCAGCGCCGGCGTGACCGCCGCCTACTACAACACAATCAAACTCATTTTTCTTCGTTCCATTAGACATATTTAGTAAGTATAGCTTTTTGAATGTTCTAATCAAGTCTTGACAATTGATATCGGTTTTCTAAATACTATAGAAAGATTATTGGATTAAAATTATGATGTTTGAGAGATTGAAATTAAGGACAATCCGTTCCATTTTAGCCAGAGAAATCCGGATGGAAAATAAATCCTACACTGGATACTTAATATTTTGAATTTTTTCTCACAAAACAAAATACCTTTTGACTTACACAATAGTATGTGTTATATTATGTGTAGAAAGAGGTGCAAAAATGGCAACAAATTTGGCATTAGACGACAAACTGATTATCCAAGCTCAAAAGGCCGGGCATCACAAAACCAAAAGAGATGCGGTAACGGCCGCCCTGAAAGAATATGTTAAGCGCAAAAAGCAATTAGAGATTACCAAGTCATTCGGCACCATTGCCTTCGATAAAAATTTTAATTATAAGAAGGCAAGGAAACGATGAAGATATTGGTGGATACATGTATCTGGTCCAGTGCCCTGCGGCGTAAAAAACCTGACCTGGAGCTTATTGAAAAATTAAATGACCTTATAAATGATGGCAGAGCTTCTATAATAGGCCCTATAAGACAAGAGATTCTATCCGGCATTTCCAGCGCAAAGCAGTTTCATAAACTAAAAAAAATCCTATCTTCTTTTGAAGATGTCCCCCTTAACACTGAACATTTCGAAAAAGCTGCTGAATTCAGCAATCTATGCAGGAACAAAGGCATACAAGGCTCCACCATAGACTTTTTAATCTGTGCTGTTGCTCATCTGGAAAGCCTTGAAATTTTTACAACAGATAGTGATTTTGAAAACTACAGCAAATTCTTACCCATAGAATTAATAAAATAACGCTCTAAAAAGAACCAGCGATGAACTAAGATCTCTGGTAATTGGAAAGATTTTGGGAGAGTACCGGTCGGCGATCATTACCTGGCGTGATGAAAAGGTAAGGATCATCTCGGTACGACGATCCAGAAAAGAGGAGATTGATATTTATGAAAGCTAACGAATTTGACAAGAGATTTGATGATGGTAAGAATATCTCTAAGTACCTGGATATGTCAAAAGCCAAAAGGCCCGGACAAGAGCAGAAAAGAGTAAATGTAGATTTCCCTCTGTGGATGATCCACTTTTTAGATAAAGAGGCAAAACGTCTGGGTGTACCTCGACAATCCATCATCAAAGTATGGATAGCCGAACGCATGGAAAAAGTCTCATCTTGAGTTCAGAGCTGTTCCTTTTCTGCCATCGCGACCGCCGATGCAATGGCAAAATTGGCCGTATGGGTGATGCTTATGCTTATATGTTTGATGCCAAGTTTGTCGGCAATTTTTCTAACCTCTCCACTAAGAGTAACTTCAGGCTGACCTGCGGCGTTGTTTATTATTTCTATATCCGTCCAGGCAATCTTGCCGCGCCAGCCTGTCCCTATGAGTTTAAGAATCGCTTCTTTGGCGGCGAAGCGACCGGCTAATTTCTCCACCTCGTTCTTATTCGCTCCGGCATAAGCCTGCTCAGCGGCAGTGAAAACCCTCTTGACGAAACGCTCGCCGTGCCGCTGTATCATCTGCTCTATCCGCGGACAGTCAACCAAGTCTATACCGTGTGCAACAATTTCCATCTCTCGATCCAAATCAATATCTTGTCGTTATTGCTGGCTCCGGCTTTCACCATCTGATATTTCATCGCTGGTATTGCTAATTCGATAAATCTTTTCCAGACAAAAATCTACGAATTCGTCTGTTCTGCTGAGTTTCGCCTCCGACCTGATTTCGGCATAGAGTTTATCATAAACCTCTTTCCGACGATCTAAAAGAATTTTCTTTTCTACCAGCTCCTGCACTTGCTCAAACGGTTCATAGCCGGCTAATTCTTTTTCCTCCAGCTTCATGATGAAAATGTGTTCCTTCGTTACAATAGGTCCTGCCACCTCACCGGCTTCAATCTTCTCAGCTTCAACCGCAAGGACATCATAAGGCGCAGCCAAAGACGAAGGCTGCACCGGCCTCCACAATCCGCCTAACTTTCTCCAGTCGCCGTGCGAAAATTGCTTTGCCAATTCTCCAAAGTCCTCACCTGATTTTATTAGTTCAAGCAACTTATTCGCCCACTCTTTGCCGAGCTGCCAGCGGTCTTCGTTCGGGTCCGCCACCTCCAGCCTGGCCGGTTGAATATCAATCAGCCGAAACTTTATCCTCGCAACCCTGCTGAAATATTCGTCTTTTATCCGGTTGTAGCAATCCATCAACTCATGATAGGTAACCGGACTGTTATTAGACAATTTCGGTACCATATACAACTCAATGAGAATTGCTCTTTTTTGCTTCTCTATAAAGCTCTTTTTATTCATCTGCCTTCGTTTAAGTTCATCGTCGGCCCTGGCCTGGTCACCTCCATAGCCAAGAACAAATTTTCTGTACTCACTTTCTGCTGCCTTTTCCAGACCTTCGTCAATATTCGCACCCGCCTGCCTTTTGGCGTTCTGATAGTGCAGAATATTCGAGATTTTCGTCATAAGAATATCTTCAAGCTGCCCCCTGGCCCGCTCTTTGAACTGCTCAAACTCGTTCGCTTGTGCAATTAGCCCAAAATACTCTATTTGCGAGACAAACATCCCATTTAGTTGTGTTCGTGTCTCGATGATCTCATCGCTGGTTAGAGTCTCGCCGCCAACCATCAGCACAAATCCACCCGCAGCTTCGACAAGTTCTATTTTCCGCGTAATAGCACGACGTTCCAATTGAGCATCGGTCAAACGCTTGTTATCGCCATCACAGCCCCCTATTAACAGGAGCATCAACACTGATAAAAAAAAGTACTTACCCATACACTAATCCCAAATTTACTGCTCAAAACCGGAAGATTTATACCGATACATCAGTATTACCTTTCAGACCGATTTCATCAGCTACCTCGCGCATCCCCATAATCACATCGCTGATAAGCTCACCCAATTCAACGCCCAACATCCGGGCACCTTTTTCAATGACATCCCGGTTCACACCCGCGGCGAAGGATTTCTCTTTCCATTTCTTTTTGACCGACTTTGCCTTCATGTCCAATACGCTCCTGCTCGGCCGCACCAGTGCCGTAGCCACAACGAGCCCGGTCAGTTCATCAACAGTGTACAAAACCTTTTCCAGCTCGCTTTGAGGCTCAACGTCGCTGCATATACCCCAGCCGTGAGAGACTACGGCCCTTATGTACTCAGCAGGCCAGTTTTCGGATTTTAGAATCTCCTCGGTCTTGTGGCAATGCTGCTCGGGAAATTGTTCATAGTCTAAATCGTGAACTAATCCGATCACACCCCATTTTTCCTCATCCTGGCCAAATTTGCGGGCATAATAGCGCATCACCGCCTCAACAGCCAATGCGTGTTTAATCAATCCTTCATTTTTATTGTATTTTTGCAGCAGCGAAAAAGCTTCTTCACGGCCCGGCGTAACACCTGTCATAACCTGCCTCTTGATACTATAAAAATCGCCATTTTTATCGCCCTATAAGAGCAAATGCCAACCTATAAAGTTAATCTAAAAGCAAGTTCACAAAATTGCAATTCTTATTTTCCAAACCACACATGTATATTCTCCCCTGCTCGTGCGTGAAATGCTGCCTATACAGGCCAAAGCTTCCTTAAATTGCAAAATTGGGCGTTGAGGCAGCACAATTCCCAGAGATGTCTCCAATGATGAAAGAGAATGTGCAGAATAATATTATAGCTGAGGAAAAAACAAGTCGGGCTATCAAAAGTGTATTTTCGGGCAGCTAAAGACAATTATGGGGGAAACTTTATTGTCGGCTTCTTATAATAACAAGCAGCAATAAATCGCCAGCAACCTTGCGCAGGACTTCAATTCGGCCCCGGCCAAAAAGCTAAAGTAAATTATCGGCTCCGAACAGTCCCTGTTCAATTTCATAATTCTTGCTAACCGCCTTATTAGAACCTCCGAGCGGCACCAAGACCAATGCCCCAGGCATCGCCGGTAAACTGGCATTCTATAAAGCAGGAAGTACCTTCGTTCACATCCCAGGATGCGCCGACATAGCCGCCAAATTGTGACTCTTCCTCAATATCGCCTGAAGCTTCCAGACCAATTCTCGAATCAAGAAGTGTTGTTTCACCACTGAAATCAAGGTCTCCATCTACAAAATGTAAGAATGGGCCGCCATAAATACTAACACTATCATCTATTCGCCAGGTTGGGCCGATGGCGAGTTGAACCTCCCAAAACTCAATCTCAGCAGTGCCTGAAAAATTAGAATCACCCTTTAAACTGATACTGCTGTCATCAGGTTCCACCCATGTCATCTGTAATAATCCGCCCCAGCTAATATCGTTGTCTTCCCATATAGTCACTTTTGTTCCGAGGCCCCATGCAAATCCGAAACCTCCATCGAATCCCTTATACTCATCCGGAGTGGCACCGTCAGGATAAGTTTGTTCTATATCGCCTTTGGCATCGGCCACACCCAGGCGCAGGAACGCTTCCCAGTTGTCGCTGATACCATAGCTTACCCTGCCAAAAACAATATTCGATTCAAGATCCTTGATATCGACCTTACTTTTTCCGGGCGTTATTTGTAACTCTGGATCATACACGATATCTATTATATCAGTTCCAGACGCTTCCAAATCCATTGTCGCATTGGCATAGTCAATACCAATCGCCCACTGGTCTTGCCCAAGCATAGCCTTTGGGGGACCCATCGGGGACAAAGCCAGAACTGCCGAACCAGACGCTCCTACTATCATAAAGGTAACAGCAAACAGTGCTATTCGCTTTTCCATAAGTCACGATCCTTTCAATTCAATATGAATTCTATACCTACTTGACACATTTCGAGCCTTTTTGTCATACATGACATATCGACCCACATTAACTTAAAGCTTACTTTTTTTTGAGACTTGATATTTTAAAAAATCAAGTAACAGCACTGTTAAAATCACAATTTTCCACAATATAGCAAAATCTCCTTGACATGCAGCTCTCTAACGCGTCATTTCTCCTTTATTTTCTGTCAAATAACAGAAGAAAACACGAATTTTTGCCGTACTATCAGCTTTATCGCAGCAAGATGCTGAATTTTTCGTGAAAAAGAGTGTGAGAGAAATCTAAAATTCAGGAGATACCCTTAAGAATTTATCACAAAGCTCCGGGATAAACCCACCAACAAAGCCATAAATCAGTCCTGACTGTATTAGGATGTGCAAAATTAGGCCCGATAATCCAAAGTCATCGCGCTACAGCAACAGTTCAGCAAGTCGGTTCTATAACATTTCTTCTTGACAGATATGTGTAAATAATGTATACTTGTAGTTGTAGCATCTGGAGGTGTGGTGAAAACAGTTTTCCTTTCTCGGAAGTTTTCTCCCACCGCTAATTTAGTCGTCCTATACCCGGTATATGGCAAGGGTGCGGACAATGAATTATGGTGTGCTGCTAAAAAGAGTAAAAGTACAAACAATTTTTGCGAGAATTCAGTCATGAAAAACAAAATCAGAAAGAATACGATAAGGCCCAATACTTTTTTGGCTCTCCTGGCGATAGCCATATTAACAACGGCTGTCACAAAGACTGCAATGGCAAAATCGCTGTATGTAATTGCCGATATCAAAGGCAGTAGTACCGACAGAACACAACCGGTACAGGCATACGACATTGGGATAGATGGTACTTTGATATTTCAGGCTCAGCACGATATTCCTCATAGCATGCTTGGCGCCGTGGGCATGGCAATCGATTCGGATAATGGATACGTATTCATTACTTACGAGGCCTCCGGTGAAATTCAGTTGATAGAAGCAACAACAATGACAGATGCAGGTATAACATTAGCCCCGGACGCCATGGACTTAGCGGGCATCGTTTACGACCACGAAAACAGTTTACTTTACTGTGTTGACCGTAGAACACGCCGCTTGTACGTGTATAATTGGTGGCCGGAAACTGCCACACTTACCCATGTGTCCGGTTCACCATTCATCCTGAGAAACGCTAACGCCTATGGGATTGCCCTGGACGAAATCGACGACCTTCTCTATGTAGCTAACGCCAGCAACACAATTACTGTTTATAGTACCTCGGACTGGTCATTAGTGGATACCGTCTCAGTCAGCCGAATTGCCATTAGTATTGCATTAGATGTTACGAACGGCTTTGTTTATACCGGCGGAGGATATGCAGGTAATATGTTCCTTACTCAATACCACTTACCTACGGACACTGAGGCTGAGGTCCAGGTTGAGCCTGATGCCGGCGTGATGGGGCTTGGAGTGGACACAGACACAAGCCTGGTGTACATGAGCACCGGTAAAAACAACGAGCCTGGCGGGGATAATATTCTGGTCTACGACACAGCACTTAACCAGATCGATATCGTCACTGCCATTGGAAATCCAACCGGTCTGGCTATTCCAGGCAAAGATATCGGTTACAATCCGCTCAATCTCGACAAGCAAGTGCTCAGAGGTGCTTCCGCCGGGGCTGGTTCTGATGACATTAAGACTGTAGGCACAGGCGACACTTATACCTACGGTATATACTTCGATAATACAAATGATTATACCGTAACCGATGTGTCTATTGTTGACATACTTCCAAAAGAGGTAACTTTTATATCGGCTGATGACGATGGAGTGAACGGACATTATAACTATGACGAACAGACAAGGATACAAACTTACACATGGACATATCAAGACCTGCCGCCACAAACATCTACACTTTTGGAGATAACCGTACAGGTGAATAAAGATATAGCCGTCGATACGATCATTACGAATTCGGTGACGATTAACAGCAACGAAACGGCACCAACAACAACAAGTGTTGATGTTATTTTGGGGAACAATCCCTTAAACCTGATAAAAAGCATTATTGGCAGTACCGAGGGCCAGATCACCCAGGTCCAATCCAACGATATTATTACCTATGCCATCGACTTCGATAACAACGGTAATGATTTCCCTATAACAGAAGTAATCGTTGTTGATACCCTCTCAAAGGACGTAACCTTCATTAGTGCTAAGAATCAGGATGGTAAAGAAATTGGAAAGTATGAAGATAAGGAGCACGTTTGGACATGGTCAATTGAGTCCCTGGAACCGAAAGAAGAGATTCATATAGAGTTAGAGGTCTCTGTAAATCCGGACCTTCCCTTGGGCACCACGATCACCAACCACGTCTTTGTTGGCAGTAACGAAGCGCCGCCATCCTCGACAAGTGTCGATGCTGTTGTATCCTACAAACTACTGAATATCACCAAGAAAGCCATAGACAGTTCCGGCAGCGAAATCGAATGGATAGGGCCGGGTGAGAGCTTCATCTATCAGATCTGCTTCGATAATAATGACAACGATTCCAAGGTAACAGATGTGTTACTTAGTGATACACTCCCAAGTGAGGTAACTTTCATAAGCGCTAAGGATGTGAATGGTAAAAAGATTGGAAAGTATGAAGATATTGAGCACGTTTGGACATGGTCAATTGAGTCTCTGGAACCGAAAGAAGAGATTTGTTTAGAGTTACTAGTAGTTGTTAATGAAAATACGCCCCTGAACACCATCATTAGCAATTCCGTCAAAATCGACAGCAACGAAACGCTGCCGTCAACAGCAGATGTTCATATCGACACCGGTGAACCCTTTTTTCTGAGTATAATTCCCCACGAACTCAGACGCAACGGCACTTCACCGCGTATCAAGGCCGTCGTGCAGCTCCCACAAGGTGTTAACAAAAGTGCTATCGATTCAAATGATCGACCTTTACTTTCCTACCAAGACCGAAATACAGGGGTGTTCAAAGAAATCGGAAGAAGTGTAAGCGATTCATATCCGACTGGAACTGATAACAGGCCAACGATTACCGTCTATTTCAGCAGGCCTCAATTGATGAATGCTGCGCAATACTATGGAAGAGTCAATCTGGAAATTCGAGGCAAACTCAATACAGGCCAATCCTACATAGGCTATGCACACATACATCTAACCAGATTCGCAGGTGACTAAGGTATCGGCCCGGTTTATCTGCTTTCGCGAAGTAAAACAGCATGAGCAGAAAAAGGTGATAAGGCATTGGTTTACCTGAAGGCTGGCTATTGAACGGCCATTAAGAGAGACAGACTCGAATACTAAGATGAGGATCTGTGCACCGGGGCCGGCAAGCCATTCCGCCAGGCCCCCATATTTATTAAGTCGGGCAAAGAAACATTTCGCATAATGCTAACTGGCGTTTTGCGCTCGGTATGGTTTCGCATTCTGTTTATCCTGCTATTTTTCGGCCTTCTCGTAGCTCTCTAAATCAAAGATCAAAATGCCCCTCCCGACTCCGGCCATATCGCCCCTTTTAGCAAACTGAAACGCCATATACCGGCCATCGTCGCTTACCACTGGATTCGTAGATTTATAGCCAGGATAGTCTGCAAAGAATGTCATACGTTTCGTTTGTCCAGAGCCGTTAAGAGCCAGCTTGTAAATGTCATTGTAGTGTATTCCTTTACCACTGTGCTTATCACACTCGACAAGCGTGTGTTTGCCATCTGGGAAAATTCCTTCCGGTTCATCATATTGATTCGGCGCCTGCGAGTAGTTGACCACCTTGCCCGTCTCGATATCCAGCCCCATGACTTCCGTACCCTGATAACCATAGGCGCTGAATATCAACTCCTTCTCATCCGGCGGCCGAAAGTTCTGCGTCTCAAGTCCCGTCTCAAAAGGCAAATCCCGCTTGTCCAGAATCTTCTTCCTGTTCGCCAGTCCGGGCTTTCCGTTTTTATAGACGATATCCGCCATATAGAATGCCCCGCCCTGCGTCCAGGCAATTCGCATGTGCCTGCGCGAGATCGCTGGGCCTTCGGAGCATTTTTCGCCCAAAGAAACCGGCGGCCCCGAAAGGTCCTTCTTCAAAACCCACAGTTCCGCATTTTTCTCGCTCCGGCTCGCCTGCGGATCATTAGCATCGAACTTCCGCGCTCCCGAAAGCAGAATGTCGCCGTTGGCCAGATACAGCGCCCGCGTATAACCCTCATGGTAGTAGCGATGCGTCATCGGACGAATTATTTTCGTATCCAATTCCACTTCATAAACGTCCCCGAAGGTCTTTTCGAGAAAAAGAATGCGCTTGCCATCGTGCGAGAAGTCCGCCCTCTGGCCGAAGTGCGTCACCTGCTTTATATGTCCCGGCAGCTCATCCAGCGGCGAGACGCCTTCGATAATCGATGTCTGCCCATAACAAATTGTCAATAACAGCATGACCAAAGCCAAAACAGCAAGTTTTCTTTCTCTGCACTTCATGATTTTCTCCTGTCTATATTTATTAAGTTGTGCTGAAAATTTTACGCAAAACACTTATCAGCGTCCTCGGCTCGAAGTAATTTTTCTCCAGATGCAAATATACTACTTTCGGGCCCGGGATGCGAACCTTGCCTGAAACGTTTGCGAACAGGGCCTGCTCATCGTCGCTATGGTCCTTTTCGAATGAAAATATCAAATCCTGGCCGGAAGCAACGATACTCTTGATATCACGCCTGCTCGCTTTGATTCGCAGCTCAGCCAAATCCAGCAGCAGCCCAACCTCATCCGGCACAGGCCCATATACATCCGCCAATTCGCTCTTTATCTGCTCCAAGTCCTCATCAGTTCTCGCAACGGCAATTTTCCGGTAGACATCCATCCGGTGCCTGTTAATAGGTATGTAATTTTTCGGTATATAAGTGGCAAAGCCCAAGTCGACGACCGCCGTGGGTATCGGTTCGACAGGCTCATCTTTAAGTTTTTTAACGGCATCCGTCAGCAGCTCGCAATACATCTGGTAGCCCACCGTCTGAATATGTCCCGACTGCTCGGAACCCAGAATATTGCCTGCGCCGCGGATTTCCAAATCCCGCAGGGCAATTCGAAAGCCCGCCCCCAAATGCGAATATTCCTCAATCGCTTTGAGGCGCTTTGCCGCCAGCGGCGTTATCGTCCGCGACATCGGCAGCAGCATATAAGCATACGCACGATGTTTATACCTGCCCACCCTGCCGCGAAGCTGGTGCAGCTCCGCCAGGCCGAACCGGTCCGCATCATTGATGAAAATCGTATTGGCGTTCGGAATATCCAGCCCCGATTCGATAATCGTCGTGCAAACGAGCACATCGGTCCGGCCGGTCACAAATTCGATCATCGCCGTCTCAAGCTCATTCTTAGCCATCTGGCCGTGGGCGATGGTTATCTTTATATCGCCCATCAGCTTCTGAATCTCCCAGGCCTTTTTCTCGATTGTCTTTACCCGGTTGTGCAGAAAAAACACCTGTCCCTGGCGATTCAATTCGCGGTAAATTGCCTTCTTTATAAGCTCCTTGTTGTAGGCGGTCACGGTTGTCACAATGCTGCGCCGATCCAGGGGCGGCGTCCCCAGCGAACTAATGTCACGCAATCCCAGCAGCGACATGTGCAGCGTCCGCGGAATCGGCGTGGCCGTCATCGTCAGAATGTCAACGTTTACGCGCAGTTTCTTGAGCTTCTCCTTGTGCTCGACGCCGAATCGCTGCTCCTCGTCGATAATCAAAAGTCCCAGGTCCTTGAAGCCCACATCGCCGCTGAACAGGCGATGTGTCCCTATCAATATATCGACTCGACCCGCCCTTGTCCTCGCGATAATGTCCTTCGCCTGTTTTGCCGTCTTAAAACGGTTCAGGACCTCGATGCAGATGGGAAAGTCCGCAAACCGCCCGGTAAAAGTCCTGCCGTGCTGCACACACAACACCGTCGTAGGCGTCAGGATGGCAACCTGCTTTCCGTTCTCGACCGCCTTGAAAGCCGCACGCATCGCAAGCTCCGTCTTGCCGTAGCCTACGTCGCCGCACAACAATCTGTCCATAACCACGGCCTGCTGCATGTCCGCTTTGATTTGCTCGGCCGCGGTGGTCTGGTCAGGCGTCTCCTGATAGGCAAATGACTCTTCGAATTCGACCTGCCAGTTCGAATCTTTTTCAAATGCAATGCCTCCCGCACCCTGGCGCTTCGCCTGAACTTCAAGCAGCTCGGCGGCGAGGTCCCGAACGGAACTCGCCACTTTGTCTTTCTGCTTCTGCCATCGTTTCGAGCCGACCTTACTTAAAGTCGGCCGTTTCGGACTTGTCCCGATATATTTCTCACTGAGCGCAATATTACGGACCGAGACCTGGATTTTCACGCCGTCGGCATATTCGATCGTCAGGTACTCATTCGTACCCCTGGGGCCAAGCCCGCCCTTTTCCTTTATCGTTTGAATGCCGGAAAACCTACCGATGCCGTAGGAAGCATGAACAACGTAGTCACCCTCCTGCAAATCGCTGAGCGTATCCACGGGCGAGCTAATCCGCGTCGGCCTGCGCCTTCTTCTAAGCGCGTATTGCCCGAACAGCTCGTGGTGACTGATGATAATCGTATTGAGCGAGTCTATTACGAAGCCCTGGTGGATGAAACCCGGCAGCAGTTTGAATCTCGCCGGAATTTTCTTGTCGATATCCGCCGCAATTTCTCCCACACGTTTTATTTCAGCCGAGCTTTCACAGTAAATCAGCACTTGCCTGCCCTGTTTCGCTTCTGTCAATAATGCCTCGAGCGCCGCCTTATGTCCGGCCCAGACCGAAGTTGCTTTGTGCTGAAACTGCTGTACACTTTTAATATCCACCTTAAGGAAATCGTCCGATTGGGCCGTGGCAAACCTGCAGATATGAAGCTGTGTAAAATGACCCGCCGCCTTGTAAATGTCTCCCCAGCTATAAAGCCGGGCCGGGTTTTCGGCCCTGTCCAAAAAGACCTTTGCAACCTCTTCGATTTCGCCCGGCTCTTCGAAAACGATAATCGTATCTTTCGGCAGAATATTTATAAAAAGCTCTCTCTGCCGCGCCTCAGCTCCGCAAACCACCGAAACGATTCTGATACTCCTTATCTGCCGGCTCGATCGCAGAGTATCCAGATCTATCTCGCGAATGCTTTCGATATTGTCGCCGAAGAATTCGATCCGAAGCGCCTCGGCACTCTGCGACGACACTTCCGTCTTCTCGCCCGGCAGCACTTTTTCGTTTACCAGTGGAGCATAAATATCAACGATCCCGCCCCGCCGCGCAAACTGGCCCGGCAAATCGACCCTCTCGGTGCGCTCGAATCCATTGTCGATTAGCCACTCAACCACCGTTTCCGGCGACACTTGCCCTTCGACTTCCAACTGAAGACTGCCGGCCTCTATCGCTTCGGGCTTCGGTATCGGCTGACAAAGCGACTGTATCGACGCCGGGATAATAAATTGTTCGGATGTCGTATCCCGTATGTCTCCGAGGCATTTCAAAGTGTCGCG
>SDBT01009148.1_pt1 | contig 16108 bp, 11 predicted proteins | sample 2277101 | NCBI WGS metagenome assembly SDBT01 (sample SAMN10404973, study PRJNA504765) | marine sediment metagenome | isolation source: marine sediment core GS10_PC15, 103 cmbsf | place: Arctic Ocean: Southern Knipovich Ridge | collected 2010 | reverse complement strand
TACCATGTCTTGCTATCATTGAGAGATATCCAGGATTTCACCTACAGTGAGATCGCTAAAATCCTAAACATTTCGCCTGGAACGGTTGATTCCCGGTTACACAGAGCCAGGAAAATGCTCAGGAAAAAACTCGAGCCTTTTTTCTCTAAAAAAGGAGAGGGACATGAATTGTAAACAAATGGAAAAAAAGCTATTGAAGTCTTTGGATGAACGCCTGAATCCTTCAGAAGCGATTCGGCTGGAAGAGCATCTGGATGTCTGCCCTTTTTGCCGAAAAAGACAGGCAGAATACCGCATCGTTCGTGAGACTCTGAAGGAAGAGAGTTTCCCCGAAACAAAACCCTATTTTTGGGAACGTCTGCAGCCCAAACTCAAAGAGAAAAGAACGATTGAACCGTGGACTATAGGAAAGCAATTCGGACTCCGGGCCATTCCTCTTTCTATCCTTGTTGTAATCCTTTTCACAGCCGCTGTCTTCCTCTTTGTCCCCTCCCCTGTGGAAGAACTGGATTTAAGCCAAACGGGTGTCTTTCTGCTGGAAAATTTAAACCCTCTGGAAGAAACCCAGTCCTTTTTATCTGAAGAAGAAGGCATCAATAAACATCTCATGCTCATCTTTTCCTCTCTTGATGAGTCAGACACTATAAGAAGGTATGTTCCATGAAAAACCACTATAAATTATGGACGATAATTTCTTTGATTATTGTGTTTTCCGCCGGGCTCATCAGTGGAGTACTGCTCGATAAACACATCTTCAACAAAAAACACAAAAGCCAATACGAAAAAACCGACCGCAAGAGAACGGGTTCCACACGTTATCCGACTCTGGACAGGTGGACCCAGGAACTGGGACTCACAGCCGAGCAAAAGGGAAAAATTCAAGAGATTTTTAAAAACAATGAAGAACGGTTTAAAACACTGCGAAAAAATATGAATGAGAGCTTACGAGAAATCCGCCTTCAACTCAACAACGAAATCAAAAGTGTCCTGACTGAAGAACAGCAGGTTAAATACGACACTATGATCAATAACTACCACTCTCAAAGAAAAAGGGAGTCAGGAAAACGAAAGAAAAAGCCAGTTGGACAAAATAAAGGAGAATAAAGATGAAGAAAAGACTCATATTAGGTATTTTTATTATTGTTGTGATCACCACCGTCGTCCTGGCGATGACAGTGTTCAAAAACGGTAAAGAGGAAGGCGACCTTTACAAAAAAGAAGCCATTAAGAAAGGAACCGTTGAGGCCCTCGTTGTGACAACCGGAACATTGAATCCTGTCACGATTGTCGATGTGGGAAGTCAGGTGTCAGGAAAAATCCAAAATCTCTATGTTGACTTTAACTCTTTGGTTAAAAAGGGACAGATCCTCGTTGAACTCGATCCGGAACTCTTTGAGACGCGAGTTCAGCAGAATAAAGCCAACTACAACAGCATGGTCGCCGCGCTTGAAAAATCCAAAGTGACGCTGGAAAACACAGCAAAAAGGCATGACCGAACCAAAGCCCTTTTTGAAAAGGAGCTTGTCTCATTCGAAGAAATGGATTCATCAGAAGTCGCCTATTTTAATGCCCAGGCCGACCTTAAATCGGCCGAAGCACGGCTGGCACAGGCCCAATCACAGCTCGACACAAGCAAAGTCGACCTGACGTATACGATCATCAGATCACCCATCGACGGTGTGGTTATCAACCGCAACATCAATATCGGACAAACTGTGGCGGCCAGCCTTCAGGCTCCCGTGCTCTTTCAAATCGCCAACGATCTGGCAAAGATGCAGGTGGAATGCAGCGTGGACGAAGCCGATATAGGGCGTGTAAAAGAAGGACAAAAAGTCCGCTTTAATGTGGACGCCTTCCCGGACGACGAGTTTGAAGGCATCGTGAGTCAGGTGAGATATTCCCCTGTCGTTCAACAGAACGTGGTCACTTATACCACCATCGTCAACGTGGAAAATCCGGGCTTAAAGTTGATGCCCGGGATGACCGCCACCATCTCTGTGATTACCGGAGAAGCACGGAATGTTCTTCTCATTCCCAACTCCGCATTACGTTTTACTCCTCAGCTCTCAGCCGAAGAAATGAGGGCGCTTTACCAGGAGATGTTTTCGGGAATGGGAGGAGGCCGAGAAGGCGACGAAAGAACCGAACGGCAGAGGCCTACTGGAGGTATGTCGGGTATGATGATGGGCCAAGGCGGCCGTGGAGGTTCCCAGGGCTCCAGGCGTATGCAGATCCCCCCCTCAGTCTGGCTTGAAGATGAAAACGGAAAGCTCAAAATGGTCATGATCCGCACCGGCGTCACAGACAACACCAATACAGAAATTATCTCTGGTGACATCAAGGAAGGCCAGGAGATCATCACCGGGCAAACCTCCAGCTCAAACAGCAGGGGACGTTCAAGTAATCCCATGCGCGGCGGCGGTATGATGTTTATGCGCCGTTAGTCAATTAAATATTAATTTCTAAAGGAAAAAAAATGGATAACAACAATCTTATCCAAATCGAAGATGTCACAAGAGTGTACACGGTTGGCGAAACTGAGGTCCATGCACTCCGAGGCATCTCCTGCAGCATTAAAAAAGGCGGAATTGTCGCCATTATGGGTCCCTCGGGTTCAGGTAAATCAACCCTGATGAATATCATAGGATGTCTGGACAAACCTTCGAGCGGAAATTATCTCCTGGAGGGTGAAGAAGTTTCGACGTTTGACAAAAACAAGCTGGCCCTGGTCCGCAACAAAAGGATCGGTTTTATCTTCCAGAGTTTCAACCTTCTGGCAAGAACAACGGCACTGGAAAACACTGAATTACCGCTGGTGTACTCCGATGTGCCCAGAAAAAAAGCAAAGGACATGGCCATGAAAGCCCTGGCTCTAGTGGGCCTTGAAGGACGGGAGCTTCACAAAACCAACCAGATCTCCGGTGGAGAAATGCAGCGAGTGGCCATAGCCCGTGCGCTGGTCAACAATCCCTCCCTGCTTCTCGCAGACGAACCCACAGGAAACCTGGATACTAAAACAGGAATAGAGATCATGGATATATTTAAAAAGCTCAACCGTGAACAGAATATAACAATTATCCTCGTCACACACGATCCGGAAGTTGCGGTTATCTCGAACCGCCGGATCTATATCCGTGACGGCCTAATAGAGAGAGAGGAAAGGGAGTAAACTATGAATATTATCAAAATATCGCGGGTGTCTCTGAAAGCCCTCAGCCGGAATAAGATGCGGTCCTTTTTGACTGCCCTGGGTATTATTATCGGAGTAGGAGCTGTCATTGCCATGGTCAGTATCGGACAAGGCGCCAAAGCCGCCGTTGAGGACCGGTTCACATCCATGGGGACAAACCTCCTCACCATCCGGTCGGGCAGCAGGTCCCGTGGAGGGCTTCATGGAGGAGCGGGCTCCTCGCAGAATTTAACAGAGGCCGATGCTGAAGCTGTAGGAGAGGCAGAGGCCGTGGAGTTTATGTCTCCCCAAGTCTCCACCCGGACACAGGTCAAGTACGGCAATAAAAACTGGAACACATCCATTCAGGGTGTCGGCGCAGACTATCCTATGATCCGGAACTGGGAACTCGACATCGGCAATTTCTTTGATTACAACATGGTCCGGGGAGGGCAAAAAGTCGCTGTGCTTGGGAGCGAGGTCAACCAAAACCTCTTTGAAGGGGCCGATCCCATCGGCCAGGTGATCCGGATAAACCGTGTGCCTTTCAGGGTCGTCGGAGTATTAAAGACAAAAGGAGAAGCCGGAGGATGGGGAAGTCATGACGACCAGATCGTCGTCCCTTATACCTCGGCCCAAAGACTCACGGGTCGACGAGCCAGACTCAGCTCTATCGAAGTCAGTTCGTTCACGGGAAGATCCCAGGAAGCCAAGATGGAGATAGAAGAAATCATGAGGATCCGGCACAAAATCGCACCGGGCGCCGACGACGATTTTCGCGTCAGCGATATGACTGAAATCGCCGAGGCCGCAGGTGAATCGACCAAGATCCTGACCATTCTTCTCGCAGGGATTGCATCGGTCTCTCTTCTTGTCGGAGGGATCGGCATCATGAACATCATGCTGGTCTCGGTTACAGAGCGGATTCGTGAAATCGGCATCAGAATGTCCGTGGGAGCCAAAGAACGAGATATCCTCCTTCAGTTCCTTACTGAAGCCATAGTTTTGAGTATCTTTGGAGGGATTTTGGGAATTCTCGTGGGGATCGTCAGCTCCAAGCTGATCGCGAATCTTGCAGGCTGGTCAACCCTCATATCCATGGGCTCTATCATTCTGGCTTTTGTCTTTTCGGGATCCGTCGGGGTGTTTTTCGGGTTCTACCCGGCCCGAAAGGCATCAAAGCTCGATCCAATTGAAGCCTTAAGATACGAATAAAAAAAATAGAAGAAGCAGGAAAAACGTTGGGAGAAAAAAAGTGGATACAGCACAATATCGACTGATCCGACACTCCAGCTTAAAGTGAATTAAACTCAAGGAGAACTAAAAATGTTAAAACGTATAAGCACAATCGGGATAACCCTAATATTGAGCCTGCTTTGTATGAATGGACTTCGAGGCCAATCGGCCGAGAAGACAATATCCCTATCTTTGGAACAGTGTATCGTGAAGGCGTTGGATAACAATTTAAACGTCGCCATCAATGTGCTCTCTCCACAATTGTCCGAAATCTCTCTGGCTGCATCCAAGGAAAAATGGCTTCCCAACCTATCCTTCGGTTTCAGTTTAAGAGATACCAGTCAAGCTTCGTTCTCTTTCCTCGATGCGGCCGATGCTGTTAACACGCTGAATAAAACCTTTTCAGGCGATTTCAGTCAGCTTCTTCCCACAGGAGGAACGTTTACGTTTTCTATAGACGGCGATAAGACCGATTCCAATAGAAGCTTCCAATCCATCAATCCCAGATTTGGGAGAACGCTGAGCTTTAACATCAACCAACCTCTTCTGCGCAATTTCGGCATAAAAATGAACCGCAGAGAGATCGTCATCGCCCAGAACAACCTCGATATGTCAGAACTCGACTTTAAGACCACTCTCCAGAATATCATCTACAGCGTGGAAGAAGATTACTGGAATTTGGTCTACAGCATCGAAAACCTCAAAGTTCGGGAGCAGTCTCTCAAGCTGGCCGAGGACCTTCTGGAAAAAAACAGACGGGCCGTAGAAGTCGGCACCATGGCCCCTATAGATGTTCTCAGCGCAGAGTCTACGGTAGCCTCACGAAGGGCGGACATCATCGAAACTCGGGCTTCCGTCAGGAACAATGAAGATAATCTTAAAACCCTTATCAATCTTGCCGCCGAAACGGATGACATCGGCCTTCTCACCATCATCCCTACGGATCAGCCGGGATACGATAAAGTCACGGTAAGCCTGGATCAAGCGCTGGCCACGGCACTGGACAACAGAGCGGATCTGCAGTCAACACAGCTGGATATCAAGAACAGGGAATTAAATGTCAGCTGGGCAAAAAACCAAATGCTTCCCGGATTAAACCTTTCGGCCAGGTATTGGAGTCCGGGAATTACGGGCGACCAAATTATCTACCTCAACAACAATGCTTTTACGGGAGTCATCGTCGACACTATCCCAGGTTTTCCAGTAGATGCCTGGAAGGATGCCTTTGGACTCGCTTATGCCAATCTCTCCCTCTCTCTTACCCTTGATATCCCCTTGGACAACATCTTCACACAGACGACTCTCATTCAAGCCAGAGTCAATCTTGAGCAGGCCATTCTGCGCTTAAAGAATCAACGACAGCAGATTTTCCAGGAAATCAGAAATGCAGTAAGAGGCGTGGAAACAAACTTCGAAAGAGTTCAAGCCTATCGAGTCGCCCGAGATCTGGCTCAGAGGCAGTTGGAAGGCGAAGAGGAAAGACTCAAGGTCGGATTGACGACTCCTTATTTTGTTCTCCAGTATCAGAGAGATCTGCGCAACGCACAAATCATGGAACTCAGATCGATCATGGACTACAATCTTTCTCTGGCACGGCTGCAAAGATCCACGGGTGTAATCCTCTCAGAAAAGAATATTTCCATATCTGATGTTTTGAATAAATAATTATGGATCATCTCCAAAAGAGTTGGCAGGATGTGAAGGATTCAAGGATTCAATGGGTCGAGGGGTACAGAATCCTTCACATCAACTAATTGGAAGAAGAACCAAAATTATTAAACACACAAAAATCCTTTTCGCTTTCATTTTCATAGTGTTTATTGCGTGTACCGGGATTGTCCGGGGAAACAACACCAATCTCCGTGTCAAGGCAAAACTGTTTTCTTCCCCGCCTAAAATCGACGGCAAGCTGGATGAATCTTTCTGGTTGAGTGCGGCCGTTCTCGACTCATTCACCCAATATGAACCTCAAGAGGGGGGCGAACCGTCCGAAAAAACGGTGGCCTATATCGGTTATGATTCGAAAAATCTCTACATCGGTGTCAAATGTTACGATTCCGAACCTAAGGCCATCCGCACAAGTTTGACAAAGCGGGACGAAGTCGTAGGGGATGACGGCATCACAATTTTTTTAGACACCTTTAATGATAAAAAAAGAGCTTTTGCCTTCCAGGTCAATCCAAGTGGTGTTCAGGTGGACGGCATCTACACCGAAAACCGCCGGCGTGGCCGCGGAAGGGGAGGATTTTTCGATTTCGACCGTAACTGGGACACCTACCTCATCACAGACGCCCATATAGACGACGAAGGATACACTGTTGAGATGGCCATTCCCTTTCAAAGCCTCCGCTTTCCAAATCAAAAATCCCAGACTTGGGGAATCCAAATTAAAAGAGAAATCCGCAGAAAGAGCGAGGAGATCTACTGGGCTCCACGCTCTCGAAACATCAACGGATTCCTGATTCAGTCGGGAACGATAGAGATTGATGGAGACATCGAGCAGGGAAAGACTTTGGAATTCATGCCTGTTGTCACGGGGTTGAAACAAACCGGAGAATCGCTGGTTCCTGAAGCAGGCATGAATTTTAAATACGGCATCACCTCTGACCTAACGGCCGATATGACTGTCAATCCTGATTTCAGCCAAATCGAGGCCGACATGCCTCAGAATGATGTCAATCAGAGGTATACTCTCTACTATTCCGAAAAAAGACCTTTTTTTTTGGAAGGGAAAGATTTTTTTGATACGCCGTTCGAACTGATCTATACAAGAAAAATTGTCAATCCCCTCTGGGGAACTAAGCTCACAGGAAAAATCGGCAAAACAACCATCGGATTTTTGAGCACCTATGACGAAAATCCAACAGATATCGATTTTCCAGGCGTCAAACATGATGACGAGGATACTAAATCCAGATCCCTTGTGAATGTGTTCCGTGTACGAAGAGATTTTTTTGAAGAATCCTACGTTGGCTTCATTTTAACAGATAAGGAAATGGGAAACTCCTGGAATTCACTTACAAACAATTACAACCGGGTGGCCGGGATCGACGGACAGTTCAAATTTAAAAAATTCTACAGGATGTCATTCCAGATTATCGGCTCTCAAAGCAAAGTAGGGCCGGACAAAACGGATTTTGTTCCAGCGTTGAGTTTTAGCTTCAACCGCCGGGCCCGGCACCTGCAGCTGTCCTTCGACTACAACAGCCTGCCTCCCGACTTTGAGGCCAGCTTGGGTTTTTTCAGACGTAAAGACATCAAATCGTTGAGTTCGAGGATCAGCTACACTTTCCTTCCTCAAAATGACTTCATCATTTCTATTCGGCCTTCTTTCGAATACCAAAGAATTTACGATTTCGACAACACTCTGACCGATGAGCAGTTTACTTTATCGGCATTTATCAACGGCTGGAAAAATTCCTTTATTTGGGCAAATTTCAGGTCGAGCCTGGAACGGTACGAGGGCATTGATTTCAAGGCAACAACATCTATGCTCAACTTCAGTTCGGATCCCCTCTCCTGGCTGAGCGGAAACATCAACGTCTCGTTCGGGGATGGCATCTACTATTCTGAGACACCCTATCTGGGCTACAAAACCTCCTATGGTTTACGTCTCACTTTGAAACCATTAAAAAATCTGCGTCTTTATTTCACGGTCTCCAACAACAAATTTTACGAACAGCGGGGAGGGGATAGGGTCTACAACATCAATATCATTTCCCAGCGCATCAGTTTCCAAATTTCCCGTACGTTGACCCTGCGCCTCATTACGGATTACAATGATTACTATAAGGACCTCTACAACAACATTCTTTTTAGCTGGGAGCTGCGACCGGGGACGGTCTTTTACTTAGGAATAGATGACAACCAGGAACAGGATGATTCAGGTATCTTCCGCAGGCAGGGCCGCTACATCTTCATCAAATTTTCCTACTGGTGGCGCATTTAAGTGGATGGACGTCCATTGGGACGGTACCGCGCTATTCACCCTTCTTGCTAGCACCTTCCGCTTGCATTATTTGAGAGAAGTTCTAGAATAGAGTGTAACTATGAAAATACTATGTATTTTTTTCATCATCTTTGTCTTGTTCCTTCCAGCTTTTGGTTTTCCACAGGATAAAACGGAGTTCACTCTTGAGGAAATCATCCGTATCGGGCTTGAAAAAAATCCACTAATGGCAGCAAGGCAAAATGCGGTTCAGGCAAAACAGGAAGCTTTTCTTGCCTCCAAACGGCTGTCAAATCCGGAATTCGAAATCCAGGCTGGAAAGGGTGAGTCCTATGACGGCCTGGAGACTAGAAATACTAGCGAATTCACTATCAGCCAGCCGATCGAAAATCCGTTTAAACGGCGCCAACGTATCCTCGTCTATGAGAACACTTGGAAGGCTTCAGAAAGCCTGTTTGACTTCTCAAAACTTGAACTTGTCTTTGAGATAAAAGATTCGTTTTTCAGGGTTTTATTACTTAATAATATCGATGAACTGGCCAAAAAAAACTTTGAATCCATCACCGAAATCAAGCGCCTCATCGAAACACGGGTTCAATTCGGAGAAGTCAAAGAATTAGAGGCCATTAAGCTCCGAGTGGAAGCCCTTAAAGCCGAGAACGAACTCAACAAAATCCAGGCAGAACTGGCTCTTGTCAAAGAGAATCTCAATTCACTCCTAAACAATTCCCTTCCCTCAAATTTTAGCGTCAGCGGAGTTCTGGATTATGTCCCCTTTTCTGAAGAAGTGGAATCTCTTGTGACCAAAACACTGCTTTCCTATCCTCTGATCAAACAAAAAGAATTTGAGGTCAAGGCCGCTTTAAACAACCTTAGCCGCATCAAATGGAGAAGACTTCCCGATTTTAAATTTACCGGTTTCAGCCATAAAGAGCTGGATGGTACGAACAAGGGTTTCGGACTGTCGCTGGATATCCCTCTGTGGAACTTCAACGCCAGGGAGATCGCCGAGGCCGAGTTTCTTGCAAGACAGCACGAAGCCGAGCTGCAGAGCTTACTTCTTGACATCTCCACCGAAGTCAAATCCAAACTGAGTAAGCTTCACTTGTCCGAGCGGACACTCAACCTCTTTCATACAGGTCTCCTCAAACAAGCCGAAAAGAGCCTGGAAATTTCCGAAGTGAGCTACCGAGAGGGAGAAATTTCGCTTATCGACTACCTGGATTCACAGCGGACTTTTTTCAGCATCATGTTTGACTACCAGAATTCTCTTTTCAACTGGAATATAGATCGGGCGTCTCTTGAAAAAACGATCGGAGAAAACATCAAATGAAAAAATATATTATTCTACTCTCTATTCTGCTTCTGGTTTTCTGTGGTGGTCAAAAAAATAATGCCCCTCCCACTCAGGAAGAAGATACTCATGAGCACGAAGAGGAAGAACACCAGGATGTGCAGGTGTCTCTGGAAAAACAGAAAAATTGGGGTATAAAAGTCGGTTCTGCCGTTTCGAACGACATCGTCTCAAGGATTTCACTCCCCGGAGTCCTCGCAATGAACCAGAACGAGACAGCCCACATCTCCTCTTTTGTTGCAGGAAAAGTGATTGCCCTCGCTGTCGACTTAGGGACAAAGGTCCGGAAGGGCCAACCCCTCTGCACCATCAATTCTCCGGAATTTGCCCAAGCTCAGGCGGATTTTCTGGAAACAAAAGCCCGGTTGAATCTAAGTCAGAAAGACTTCGAGAGGGCTCAAAATCTGTTTAATGAAAAAGCCCTGGAGGAAAAAGAGTTTTTGAGACGGAAGGCAGAGTACGACAAACTCATCACAGAATATGGAGTCCGTGGATCAACTCTTCACTCCTACGGTTTAACGCACACGGACATCGATGATCTGATTGCAAAGTGTGACGCCCTTAAGGCTGATGATGAATACATGTGTGAGATCGCCGATCCCAATCTCCCCATCCTCTCTCCTCTCAGCGGAACCGTTGTCTTCAGAGATGTTATCCTTGGAGAGCATGTGGCTCCCGAAAAAACAGTGTTCACGGTCTCCAACCTCAACACTCTTTGGGCCCTGCTGGATGCCTATGAAAAAGACTTGCCTTATATCAACAAAAACAGTACGGTCGCCATTGAATCTCCTCTCTACCCCGGAAGGATGTTTAAAGGCCAGATAACCTATATCAGTGACCTCATCGACAAAAAGTTAAGGACCGTTAAAATCCGTGTGGCGATCAATAATTCAGAAGGCCTGCTTAAACCCAACATGTATATCCGGGGCATTATCGAAAATATTTCCGAAGTCAAGAACACCCTTGTAATTCCGGAGGAGGCGGTTCAAAATCTTGAAGGAGAAAAAATCGTTTTTGTCCTCGAGGAAGAGGATATCTTCACCGTCCGCCATGTCGCTATTGGATTAAAAATCGGCAGCCTAAGAATCATTACCGGAGGTTTGACTGCCACCGATAAGCTTGCCATAAAAGGCGCCTTTTATCTCAAAACAGAACTGACCAAAGCCACTTTTGGACATGCACATGTTCATTGATCACAAACAGTTGGGATAACCTATGATATCCAAAATCATTCAATTCTCTCTCAAACAGCGTGTTTTCATCATCATGACGACGGCTATCGTGATCGTCCTGGGACTGCTGGCTTTCCAGAATCTCCCCATCGATGTGTTTCCGGACCCATCTCCCCCCCTGGTACAGATTTACACGGAAGGACACGGCATGGCTCCGGAAGAAATCGAACGGCTCATCTCATATCCGATTGAATCCGCTATGTTCGGCCTGCCTAAAGTCAAAAATATCCGATCTGTCTCCACCTTCGCTCTCTCCATCGTTAACGTTTATTTTGAAGATGGTACCGACATCTACTGGGCCAGACAGCTTGTCGGGCAGCGTCTCATCGAAGCCAAAGAGACTCTTCCCGAGCAGGTCCACAACGCAGAGCTCGGGCCGATCGCCACAGGACTGGGTCTCGTCTATCTTTACTACCTCGAAGGAGAGGGACATTCGCTGCTGGAACTTCGTACACTCCAGGACTGGCTGGTTAAATACGAACTGAAGTCAGTCCCGAATGTGTCTCAGGTTTTGAGTATTGGCGGAGACGTCAAGCAGTACCAAATCCTTACAAATCCTCAACGGCTCCTTAAGTACAATCTCTCCATCTCAGATCTCATTGAAAGCGTGCGCAGGAATAATCAGAATATCGGTGCCGGCTTTATCACCCGGGGCAGAGAGGAGTATATCGTCAGAAGTATCGGACTCGTTCAAACAGTCCAAGACCTGGAAAACATTGTGGTCGCCAATTATGAAGGAACGCCTATTTTCCTTAAAAATGTCGCCGAGGTTCAGATCCTGCCGGCCATAAAAAGAGGTTCGGCAATGGTCAATGGAGAGGGAGAAAAAGTCGTCGGTATGGTGCTCAAACTCTTCGGCTCCAACACGGCGAAAGTCATTACGGACATCGAACAACGCATCGAGGGCATCAACAAGTCACTCCCGGAAGGTGTCCGGATCGTCCCCTTTTATAACCAGGCCTCGCTGGTAAAAAACACCTTTTCGACGGTCTCTACAAATCTCATTTTAGGAATCATTCTCGTTATCCTTGTTTTGTTCCTCTTTATGGGAAATATCCCCTCGGCACTTATCGTCGTCATCTCCCTGCCATTTTCCATCCTGTTTTCCTTTATTTTGATGCAGAGGATCAACCTCGCCGCCGATTTGATATCTTTCGGCGGATTTGCCATAGCTATCGGTTTGATTGCCGATGCCGCAATCATCTTTGTCGAAAACATCCACCGTCATCTCCAGATCCCCCACGAATCCAAGGTCAATGCGATTATCAAAGCCGGGGAAGAAGTGGGACGGCCCCTGTTTTTTGCCATCATTATCATCATCCTTGTCTTTCTTCCCATCTTTACGCTGACAGGGACGGAAGGGATTATGTTCCGTCCTATGGGATTCACAATAGCCTTTGCATTGGTTGGATCATTGATCTTTGCTCTCATCTCCATCCCCCCTCTCACCTTTTATCTTATGCGTAAAAAGGGCGTCGCAAAGCAAGAGCCATTCCTGATCAGGAATATAAAAAGAATATATATCCCGTTTTTTAAGACCTGCCAAAGACATAGAAAGAGAGTGTTTCTCTTCACCTTTGTCGTGTTCGCCATAGGCCTAGCCCTTGTTCCGTTTATGGGAAGAGAGTACATCCCCTATCTGGAAGAAGGGACTCTCCACCTCAGGGCCACATTCGATCCCAACATCAGCCTAACCGAGACGATTGCTTTGACTTCGTCCATTGAAAAAACCCTGATCGACATCCCGGAAATCACAGGAATTCTCAGCCGGATCGGGCGGGGAGAGGTCGGGAGCCATGCCCATCTTATCAACGATGCCGAGATCCTCATCCAGATCCTGCCCATTCAGAAATGGAAGCGGTTCAAGCACAAAGATGAACTTATCGAAGAGATCGAACACCATTTGGATGATTTCCCTGGCCTTACCCTGAACATGACACAGCCTATCGCTCACAATCTTGACGAACTCATCACTGGAGTGAGAGCTCAACTGGCTGTAAAACTCTACGGCGAAGATTTTGAAATCCTTAAAGACAAAGCCATTCAGATCAAGGACCAGCTGTCAACGATCACAGGAGCTGCCGATGTACAGGTGGAACAGTTCACCGGACAGAACCATATCCAGATTAACTTGGATAGATCACAAATTGCACGCTACGGCGTCAACATCCAAGACATTCAGGAGACCATCGAAGCGGCGGTTGGAGGCATAACCTTGGGCCAGGTCTATGAAGAGCAGAAGAGGTTCGATATCTTCCTTCGGTTCGGATCAGAGTTCCGGCAAAGCATTGAGCACATCGAAAATCTCCTGATCCGCCTTCCCGGGGGAGGCCAAATCCCTCTGAAACAGCTCTCCACTACTGAAGAGGTCATCGGCGCCAGGGCTATCAGCAGGGAGCGCAACAAAAGATTTATCACCATTCAGGCTAACATCAGGGGGAGGGACATTGGACGGTTTGTGGTAGAAGCCCAGAAAAAAATCGAAGACACAGTGACTCTTCCTCCCGAATATTCCACCACCTGGGGAGGCCAGTTTGAGCTTCAGCAGAGAGCTAACAAAAGGCTCGGGTTAATCATGCCCATCACTCTCGCCCTTGTCGCGCTCCTGCTGTTTACAATTTTCTACTCCTCCCAGGAAGTTTTGATCATTCTCATCAACATTCCGCTGGCACTGACAGGGGGAATCATTGCCTTGAAGATATCGGGTCTATACCTGAGCGTTCCGGCTTCCATTGGATTTATTGCGATATTTGGTATCGCATTGGAGGACAGCCTTGTCCTGATCTCTGCCTTTCACCGCAAATTAAAGGAAGGCCTGGCCATGAAAGAGGCCATTTTGGATGGAGTGCAAACAAAACTCAGACCGGTCCTGATGACAAGCTTCACCACTATTTTTGGTGTTCTTCCTCTCCTCCTCTCCCGGGGTCCGGGGGCGGAGATTCAGAGGCCCTTGGCAACCGTTGTCGTAGGGGGACTCATAACGTCCACCTTAGTGACGCTCATCGTCCTTCCTCTCATTTTTCAGAGTCTAAAAAAAGAAAAAATCGAAGGGTGAAGAATGAAGACAAGGACTGCATGCTTCATAACTTTCTTTCTTTTTTTCTTTCTCTATTTATCCTGCTCTTCATCTCAACGAGGAGTGATTGTTCTTTGTGCCGGAGACAGCCTCACGGAATCTCCTTACCCGGGATTTCTGAATAAATTTTTCATTTCTGAAGGAATCCGGGCCAAGGTTTTTAATTATGGGCAGAGCGGGCACACAACAGGAGAGTATCTGGGTTATCTGCAGAAAAACAGGGAATCTCTGGCCTCCGCACATCCGGACTTTATCTGCATTCTTTTGGGGACAAATGATGTCCGCAATGACCATGACAGAACCTCCAAAGAACAGTTCTACACAAACATGAAAGATATTATTGCCATTTTCAGCCGGTTCAAAGACCCGGACGGGAAAAAATCACGCATACTTCTCTCCACAATTCCACCTATACCGAAGGACGTTCCCTTCCCCTTCTCTCCTGAATCACAGGAGCGTGTGAGCCGCGAAATCAATCCTCTTATTTTAAAAATAGGGAAAGAGGAAAATCTCCCGGTAGTGGATAACACCACCCTCTTTATTAATGAGCCTGGCCTTCTTCCCGAAGTGCACCCCACCGAAGAAGGTTACCGGAGCCTGGCCCAAAACTGGTTTAAGGCTCTCCTGCCATTGATGAAGTAAACAAGAATAGATAAAGAAAGGATTCGAGGGTTCAAGGGGTCATGGAGCCCAATTATCTCTAGAAAAATGATAGAATTAAAGTTTTTTTTAAATCCCAAATGGCTACACGTATACAATCTTGCCATTTTCCGAAGAAAAAATGAAAGAAAATCCGTTTTTTTTCGTCTTAACTATATAAGAATACATATGTTAGTTTTTGTTCATTCAGAAACTTCAGTGAATCCTTTCGACAAGAGATTCTTTATGGAGAAACAATGAAAAAATTTATGATTTTGATATTGATCTTAAGTATCGGCCTTGCTGCGGGGTGCGGAAAATCCGGAACGCAAGCACAGGATTCCCCGTCAAATAAAGCTCCCACAAAAAAAACTTCAACTCAAGACGGAGCGGAAAACACGGACATCGATATCGACAAGCTGGATATCCCGGACCAGGTGAAGGCCGCCATCAAGTCCGGAATGATCCCAAAGGAGCGGGTAGCAGAGATGTTAAAACAAATGCAGGGTGGAGGAGAGGCTCCCCCTGTCAATGCCGAACGTGTCGGCAGGAAAGATCTGAACTCTTATCTTATTCTCAATGGAGTCGTTGAGCCGGAGCGAACCATTGAAGTCCATTCCCGACTTTCCACATATGTTAAGGAAATTCTCCGGGAGGAGGGTGACTATGTGAAGGAGAATGATATCCTGACTCTCCTCGACGACGCAGAAATCAAAATCGGTTATCAACAGGCCAGCATTCAGCTTGAACAGGCTAAGCTCAGTTATGAAGAGGCAAATAAAACACTCGAACGCAGTCAGGAACTCATGGACAAAGAACTGATTTCGCAGCAGGAATATCTCACCGTTGAAACTCAGCTTAACCAGAGAAAGCTCGACTATGACAACCGGCAGGAAGCCTTCAAGAATCTGCAGATCCAGTTGAATTGGACAAAGATTCGAGCCCTGGCGGAAGGATATATCACAGAGAGATTGATCGAGGTCGGAGACAAGGTTAATGCGAACCAGCAGGTCTATACGATCGAAGATTTTTCTCCGCTTCTCGTTAAAGTGTTTGTTCCTTCGGCCGATTCCATCAAATTGACCCCGGGAATGATTGCGGAAATTACCACCGATATACTAAAAGGCTCCATGTTTAAAGGAACTGTCAAGCTGATCAATCCTCGAATCGATGTCCAGTCTGGAACCGTCAAAGTGACTATTGAGGCCTATGATGAATCTCTCCGGATGAAACCGGGAATGTTCGTTGAAGTTCGGATCATCGTCGGACAAAAAGAGAACATCCTTGTCATACCCCGAAAAGCCATTCTTTATAAGCAGAATAAAACTTTTGTTTTTGTACTCAACCGGATGCAAGCGGAACAAAGAGAGATCACCATCGGTTTGCTTGAAGAAGACATGGTTGAAATTGTCGATGGCCTTGAGGAAGGAGAACTGATTGTCACCGTAGGAAT
>SDBT01009147.1_pt1 | contig 16108 bp, 21 predicted proteins | sample 2277101 | NCBI WGS metagenome assembly SDBT01 (sample SAMN10404973, study PRJNA504765) | marine sediment metagenome | isolation source: marine sediment core GS10_PC15, 103 cmbsf | place: Arctic Ocean: Southern Knipovich Ridge | collected 2010 | reverse complement strand
AAGAAACCTAAGAACACGAGAACATTGTCTAAGAAAGTTATGGCCTATGCCTTTATTGTAAGGAAATATGGTAAGAATGTTAGATTAAAGATTCCACCAATGACGTTACAGGACGCTTGGAATGTAGGATCAAGAAATTTGGATTATGCTCTACAAAGAACTGGGACATTAATCCCTATTGGATTAACTAAGGTAGTTGCCAAGATTCCCTCTAATGCTGTAAACTATTATGCCAGGAATAGTAAGAAGTTCAGAAGGCATAGAATAAAGAAAGGTAAACGATTTACTTTAGAAAGAACAATAATAGAACGTAAGGCGTATATTGGAGACAAAAAATCTGAAAGGGTACTTCTGTCTAGGGCGAGGAAGAAAGCTTCTCTACGAAGGGGTAAGAGAGTTAAAACAGTCTCTAGGAAGCAACGTAAGAAGAGTAAAGCAACTAAGCGACCAGTTAGAAGGACTATAAATTCACCACAAAGAAAGGCTACTATTAACAGGCTAAAAAAACAAAATGGCAAGTTAAAAAGAAATGCTCTTCTAAAAATAAGAAAAAGAATCGCTGTTTTGAAAAGAGGAATTAGGCCAGTCCGTAGACCAAAAAGAAAACTAACCCCGGCACAAAGAAAAGTTATGTTAAGGAATTTGAAGAAGGCTCGGAGGGTTAGGAATGGAAAAAGAAGATAAGGTTAGTGAGGAATTATTAGAAGAAGTTGATGTGGATTGTGTTAAAGAAGAGTTTGAGGAATTAATCGAAGAATTAGAGAAAGCCCCAGACAAAAAACTACATACTGAGTTATGGATATTGGAACAAGTCAAGGGTTTGTATTCTTGGAGTTATTAATTAGGTATTCGATTGTTTAACATTTTCTTTTTATTCTTTTCTTGTTTTAGGATAGATACAATTAAACGTGTCATGTCTGCGATAGACTTTGTTTTCTTATCTGGTCTTTCTTCGATTAACTCAATACAATAATCTCTAAACAAAGGATCGCTTTTCATTTGTACTGGGATATTATGTTTCATGTTATTTTAATTAAGGCTAACCTCTAGTAGTCTGTCGTTTGATTGGTTAAGTATCACATATTCAGAATAAACCATACTCCTTGTAGACGTAACCTTTGTTTGTTTGTGAATCTTTACCATAAAGTATCTCATAGCATTACCTCTCTATTGATTAGTTTCTTAGGTAAGTTTCCTAGTATCTGAAGCATTAACCTCTTATCATCCACATTAAAACAATCATTCGTGGCGTAGTCTTTCATAAGAACCGCAGGGCTATGGTCTAGGTATTGAGCTAGTTTAAATCCGTCTGCCCCTAAAGATAACATCCATGTGGCAAAGGTCTTTCTTAAATTATGACTAGAGAATTGTTCTGGGTTATCCACCTTTGCCTTAACACAAGCCTCCCTAAGCCCTATGTTGAAAGCATTGGTGGATAATATTCTATGGGTTGGTATATTCTTTTTAAAGTATTTGAAAAAAGCAGAAGATACTTTTATTGTTCTAGGCTCTGGGGTTCTCTGCCCCAACTTAGCCCTAACCTTTGTTTCCCTAACCACTACCGTTTCTCTTTTAGAACTCAAATCTTTTAACTCAATGTTTCTAGCTTCGTTTATTCGAGTACCCATATTAATCTGACAAGTGGCTGTAAACTTCTGGTTCTTGTTTAAATATTCTAACACTTTTATAAACTCATCTGGATAGAAGAACCTTTTTTTGTTAGCTTTAGTTTTATTCCCCATCATCTCCTACTCCTCATCTCCGCTTTAGTTGGCCTACATTTTCTGCAATAAGGTTTAGTAGAAACAAAGCAAACAGCATACGCCCTATCACATCCAGAACATTTTATATTTTCATCCCTAATAGGGTTACCTTTTCTAATCTTTGTTTTTGATGGGGGGTTTGTTAACCTCTTTAACAAAGCTTTGGCTCTTTGCCTTGATGAAATAATATCTTTATTCTTTAGGCGATACCCCTTAGCTTTTTTTAAAATCGTTTTTCTGTTTCTTTCATAATATGATTTCATTTTCTAAGCCCTCCTTTGGCTACTCTTACACCTACAATCACAAACCAAATAATGATAAGTGCTACTGCTAATCCTACCATAACCACCGCCACAAGCTGTACCACCAAATTTTATCGTACCATTTAGTAGATTCCACTTGATTTGCTCCTTGATTTTAATTCTGTTGTGATGTCTGTGATTAGACCATTTTCAAGTAGGATACTATATACTGTCTCAAAACTTTCCTCTAATGCTCCTAGCATATCAAAAAAGTTATCAGTTAAAATCCAATCGTTGACTGCATAGTTTTGCCTAGTGTGTTGTATTCTCCTTACAAAATCATCATCCAAATTGTTTGTTATACTTGCTTCTCTAATGCTTTGTATAAAGAAACTTAATGCTTCCGATACTCTTAGCAACTCGTTGTAATCGTTATCATGTTTCTTAAAGGGATTATCTTTCTGGTCTGATTCCGTAGGATATTTACTAACCCAATCCTTTTCGCTTTGTATTTTTATAATACTTAAAGAGATTCTAACCATACCTTGCTGTGCGTTTATAATTCTGGGTAGACTAGCAGCCCTTCTAAGAGTTCTTCTATTACGGTTTAACTTCTCTTGTTGTTCTAAATCAACTCCTCCCAGACTAGCAACTGTCATAACATCCTGGTGGTTTTGGATAGCTGATAGTAAGATGGATGATATAGATGATCCGATACTTTCTACTTTTATTTGTTTTTTGTTTTCTTCTTCCATTGTTTTTGTTACCTCCCTTTCGGTTGGTTTGATTGTGCTGCCATACAACATTATGGCAAAGTATAATGTATTATTCGTTTGATAGTTCCTCTAGTCTATTGAAACCATTGTAAGCCATTGTAGATACTCGCTTAGTATTCTCCTTAGCATCTTGTGAAGTCCAATGTTCTAGTATCATGTCAAACTCTGAACTCATAATAACTAGCCTGTCATGTATCTTCTGTTGGTTTGTTTTGTCAGCCATTCAGTACCACCTCCTTCTCTCTTATTGGGTAATATCTGCCTGTGCCACATCTAAGTAAGTTAAGTTAATAGGGGGTGTGTGAAGACGCCCCGAAGCATCCCGAAAGAACCCGAATGTACTACATGGCTGTTCTCCTAAGGGGTTTATTGATATGTGGGTGGTCTTCATTCTATGGCCTCCTTAAACTCTTCTAGGGTGTAGCCTTTCTTTAGTGCTAGTTCTTTGCTTGATGATATTGAACCAGAGGCAATCCCTAGTATCTCGATTGCTTCTTTGAAGGTATGATGTGCCAAACATTCCATAACACTTTGTTGTGATTCAGTTAACGGTTTTCTTTGCGGTGGTGAATCATCAAACTCCGCAGTCATTGATTTACCGCTATTGTCAAACTCCTTTAGTCTTGCCATGATATTCTTATTAAGGTTAGTTGTAAATGCTAACTTCTTTATTTCATAAGCATCAATCAATTCCTTAGATGGTAATGGTACATCCCAAAAGAATAACTTATCTGTTTGGTTCAATCCTGTTTTAGTTTTGTAACTAACAATCAACTGCTTTCGATATGGCTCACTCTTAAAGTCTGAATATTCTAAGAATCGAGGCTTTAGTCTACAGGTCTTCTTCTCTGGATTGATAGATAGAGTTTCCATTCTGGCATGGAATAACATCCTAGTGCTTTTATCCAACATTGATTCAAAGGGAGTGCAAAAGATTAAGGAATAGTTCCTATGTCTAAAGGTTGAAACTAAAAGGTTGAATACTTTATTAGCAGCCTGTTGGAAATCCTTTGAACTTATTGAAGCTTGTGGCTCATCGAAAAGAAAGGTAGTTCCCTTTGGTGGGTTTTTATTAATCGCTGTCATTAGTTCGGTTAATGAGAATACAACATAATCAATACAGAATGGTACACCAGACATCTTAGCCATAATTTCAGCAATAGATAACCCAGCATACGTTTTCCCCGATCCAACTTTCCCGATGATTGAAAATAGGTTGTTTGCGTTCTTCCTCATAACTCGGCCTACCATCCACCTACACCATGAATGAGATTTTGGTAATCCTTTATATCTAACCATAGGTACAGCCATTAAAACAATGAATGGATTAAACAACAATACGCTAATTAAGACAAGTACAGATAACAAACAAAAGTTAATTCTTTTCATTATTCTACATCCTCCTCATCATCAATAACATTATCATCAACTTCCGTATCTCCGAAAACACTCTTAGCCAAATAATCAACTCTCTTCAACAATAGACTTAATGCACAGAATAACTTTTGGGCGGATCTTACTTGAAACATTATTATCAGATCATCTTTAGGTGTTCCCTCTGCTGCTGCATCCACTCTCTTCTTAAAATCCTTATCTTCTATCTTTTCGATAATCTCATAACCAAAGCCTTGTAATATTGGTAAGTGTATCTTAGTTTCTTCTTTTACAGTTTTGTCAAAGTAAGGTAGTAGGATATATGATAATTGGAGGACTGCTTGACAGTATACCTTACTTACGTTCTCGCTTTCTTGAATAACCTTGTTACCATCTATCACTAATATCTTTTCAGTTACCTTAAATTCCCTTAAAGAGATTTGATTGATTTTATTATAATGCCCTAGAAGTATCTGGGGGAAGGTTATTGCGTCTGCTTGTTTGTTATTCCAACCTCCCATTATGCCTTAACCTCCTGTAAGTTTGAATCATCACCAGACTTTGGCAAAAAAGCTTTCTTGTTAGAATTGTTTTTAATCTGGTGGTGAATGTTAAGCTTATTCTCATAATAACGTACTTTATGCTTTTTACTAATCTCTTGTTTGTGTTTCTGGTAATACTCTTTGTTTATTCTTGCGTTTCGATTCTTGTTGTAGTTGTCTAATTGTTTGTCGTTCATAATTTACCCCATGTTGTTTTAATTATTCTACGCTTTGACATATCAGTATACTCACCGTTTACCCAGCATTTTTCAGAGCAGTAATCAGAAGGATTAGATTTAACTGAATAGTTTTTATGGCATGATTGATTAAGACAGTTTTGCATTTTGTTCTCCTTTGTTTTTTGTTATGAATCTTTCTATCTCTTTTAATAACTGGGAAACATCAATATTTTCATGTGTTAATCCGTTTTTGTTAAATTCTTCAATAGTACAATGTCTAACACCAACTTTCTTCTTAGTTGATTTTGTTTTGCCAATCCCAATACCTTTTAAGTTTGGAATTAAGAAATGTTGCCCCTCTCCATATACTTCTGATACTTGGGCTTGTAAGCTTGTTTTAGATTTATAACTTTCAATTTCATTAACCTTAACTTCCTTACCAGCTAAACTAACATCTTGAATTAGTGCTTCTTTTAGATATTTTGTTAGTTCTTCTTCCTCAAATTCACAATCCAACTCTTTAACGATTTTAGGACACATTTTAGTATTGAAAACATCCATAACGATTTTAGGAGTATTTTTGTTTAGTAGAGTTTGTTTATATCCAACCTTATCATTCATATCAACCCAAAGGTAACAATTCTTAGCAAAGAACCTAATAAACTTATATTCACTATCAACCTCTAAACCAAAGGTTTCCATAGGAAAAGGCACGTTCTTTTTAACATCTTCAACAAAGGAATCAACCATAATCATTAAATCCTCTTTGCTTGAATGTTTTGGTATACTCACCATAACATTATCAGTAAATCCATATAAAACTGTGAATCCGTTTTCTTCGCAGGTCTTTGCTAGTTTCTTTATTATTGTTCTTATCATCTTTGTGCAATCTCCTGCTGCGATTGGATCGTAGAATGTTTGGAAAACATCGTTTCCTAATGTTCCATAAAAAGAATTAATCACAATCTTAAAAGCCAAACTCTTAATTTTATCTCCTTCTTTCTTTGCTTTCAATCTAGTTAGGAAAACTTTCTTTAATGCGTTCTCTGTTTTACCCATAGCATTAATATCATAACTTCCCTTCAAATTGAAATAATCCCCACCATTCCATCCTCCTTCTAATTTTGTTATTGGTTTTTCATTTAATATAAAATCACGAACTTCTTTATTTCCAAAAGAATATTCTTTACATGTTTCATCAATAAATTCATCTCTTGATTTATCATCGTAAACAGTTCCCCATGATTTTTGGTCTATCCACTTACCTTTTATTTCTGACATTTTTTCTTTTTGGTCGATAAGTGTTTCTTCAACAGGGCTAAGCAAATTACCCATCATAATAGCGTGAGGGTATGCACTTGTAATATCAATAGAAACTATATTACCTTTTGCTCTATCTTCTCTTGGCTCTATGTGATGGCCTCCTTCAAATGTTTCCTTCTTTGGTCTTGCGAATGGGTTTGGTTTGAATTGCTTATCGTTTGATTTAAATTCGCATTTGTTATCTGATAGGTTGCACATAATTCTAAAGGCCAAACTTGCAGGACTTGCCTTAACATCCATGAATTTGTTTTGGTCGTTTTCTGATAGGTAACCTCTTAACGGTTTGAACTGTGTAAAGAACCACTCGAATAAATCTTTAGTACAAACAATGTCCTGTTTTCCATACTCTTCAATCTTATCAATCTCTTCATCTGTCCATTCATCTTTCTTAAAAACATTATAATCAATCTCTCCTTTAGAACCGCCTTGTAATTTTAGAGTGTCAACTATTGTCTTTAATTTGAAGTTTGGAACTCGAACACCCATAATAGGCAGCCTTTGCCTAGATATTCCGCATAAGTCAATTATGTTCTTATATTTGAAATCTATTTCGTGTTGGTTTTTTAAAATCTCATTATCGAAAGCTTTGTTATTGAATCCTATTAGTTTGTTGTGGCCTTTAATCAATTTTTCAATAGCTGTCATAGCTGTATAGGGTAAGCAGTAATGTCTATCGTTTTTGTAGCTATAAGCAATAAACCACTTACACTCTGCAACATTAACATCCAATCCATTAGTTTCAATATCATAGATTAGGATTGATTGGTTTTTTAGTTCTGGTATCATTCTATTTTGCCCTCCGCTTTTAGTTCGTTCTTATGCTTCAATGAACCCACACCAAACTTTTCATATAGTTCTGCTGTTGTTTTATTTGGGTTTGAGTTAATCCAAGCCTCAACTTTATCCTTCTCACATTTTGGTTTTATGTCTTTACATTCTTCCGCATCCCAGAATTGTATTTGTCTGTCTGATTTGGTTTTGGACACCTTAGGACACGTTGGACACGTTTTGCCACTCTGCGTTTCTCTCTCACGCGTATCTATGAAAATCGAGGGTAGAGAAAGGTGTCCAACGTGGGCATAGGTGTCCACTTTTGGGTCAAAATTACTATCAACTATCTTATTTTTATCAAATGTCGCTTTTTCTTTTGTAAACAAATATTTTCTTCGTGTCGCTTTTTCTTTTGGATTTTCCACAGACAATCTAATATCTGACATAATCCTACCAACATATTTGTTTAAAGTGTTACCAAAATTTGTTTGGTCTGCCTTCTTCTCCCAATCAATATCTACAAACATATCACCTTCAGAATCTAAAATTATTTGTTTTATCTGTGATTTCTTTATATAGTTATTAGGATATGATTTATAACAATCCTCAAACAATACTTTCATATCACTTGTTTCTTCATCAACAGCCAAACCAAGCATTTCTGTTTCTGGCATACATGGGCTATCATAACCAGCACTTTCCATTATCCCACCGCAAACCCTTGCCCACTCTGGGAAGGAAGTAAAAGGTACTGAACCATCTGGGCAATCTTTATCAAACCAATTTCTAACCAATGAATATAAAGCAGAAAGAATTAAACCACGATTTTCCTTAACCCATCCATGTAAATCTGGTGTATTAAAATCCCTACTATTTGCATCTTCAACATCTAAGAATAGATTAACCGTTCGCGATCTATTTAACAAATCGGCTGTCATGGTCATACCAACATTACCACTAGCAGAACCATGAATTGTATTAACCCATTTACCCATCTTATTTGTACCCAAAAATCTATCAGACCATTCTGGGGATGTTATGAATTGTTCTAAAACCACATTATCCATTTTCCCTCTATTGTTTGCAAAATGTATACTATCTCTTCCTGCCATATATGCTGCTGTTATCTTTTTTCTAAGTTCTTCCGAACTACCACCTCTCTTTTCATCACTACTTATAGGTGCTTCTTCACACGCAACCCCCCCATAAACAATGCTAGTAATACCTTGATGGTAATCTTTCCCAGTTCTAGCCCTATTTGCCTTTACAACTTTAAAAGGAGGTCTATAATTATTACTTCGTCCAAGTCTTCTAATAAGTGGTGTAAGAAGTCCAGAAACACTATGGGTATAATCTTGTTGTGATTGAAAAGGAAACTCTTTATACAAGAATCCTATAATACCCTTAGCCTTTTCCAAATCCATTTCTGGTTCTGTTATCTGTGGGGCATTGTAAGGCAACCATGAACCAAACCTTTCATCATATCCCCTTTTTGGGAAAGTTACTTGTCCCTTATATACAATAGGAATAGGTACACTAAATATTTCATTAATTAAAGGGAGTTTCTCAATGAAGAAATCAGAAACAAGAACTGTACTACCAACTGATGTACTGGTTGTTTTTGTTGTATATTTCAATGTCCCATTCTGCCTTTCTTTCTTTTCCCATGGTTTAAAGTAATTCTCTATTTTTGTAATAAATCTATTTGCTTTAACAACTTCAAAACCTGTATACTCAATTTCACCATCAATATTTTTAAATCTAACAATCTCAACAACTTGCCTTGTATCGCTTCTAAAAAACAAATCATCCTTATCAGAAAACTTCTTACCTAACTCTGTGGCAAACTCACTTCTTAGTTTTCCGTTATCTGGTAATTCTATCTTTTCTTTCATACCCATCACTTCAAATAATTCAGAAACAACATCATCCTCAAAATCTTCTTTAATATAATCAATAGTTTCCTTATATTGTTCTTTGTCTAGAATAAAACCTTTCTGCCCTTTCTCCCTACCATCAATACACTTTATAATCCCCTTCTTCAAAGCATAAGCCTCAATTAATATAAAACTCTTCATAGCAGTATGACAATAAGCCATATTAGTTTCTGGCCATATAATAAAACCTCTAGTCCTTCCACCCTGCAATCCGCAACATGGACATTCAGTTTTAAAACTTCCATCATTCTTTTCTACTAATTCCTGATCTTTGAATAAATCAACTATTGAAACTTTGGTATGTAGTTGTGGAGTTTCTTGTTGTTCTGGTTCATCCTTACTAGCCTTATGATCTTCCCATAACTGCAATAAATCAACACCATTAGACTTCTTCTTTGGCTCTTCAACATATTCAGCATAACCAGCATTTACTGCGGATTCAGCACTTTTTTTAGAAGCTTCCCTAATATCACCAACTTTACATAATTCAGTATCTTTTATGAATTTGATTTTCTTACTCATCATCACACCCCACAGCAGAAGCCTTCTGACGCTTCAAAACAGCACTTCTAGCCGTCTTTTTAGTAAAAGAAGTTGCGTTGCCTAGTATTTCCTTACCTTTCCTAAAACGATGAAGAGAACAGCCCGTAGAGGCACATTCTTGCCAACTCTTCATATCACCAGCACAACAAGTATTCTTACAATATTCCTTAATTGCCTTAGCCCTAGTAATCCTCTTAGTTACCATATTAATCTTTTATCTCCAATTCATTTATATCATCAATTTTCAAGAACTTTGTATAATATCTCTGTGGATCGTGGAATTGAATGTATTTTTCATCAATCGCCAAAACTATACCCTCATATCTCATACCCTTACAAAAGAAAATAACATTTGGTTTTTCTAAACCCTTCAAACTCTCAACCAGTAAATTAACCATAATGCAAACCTCTTAGAAATCTAAGAGAACCTCCTTAGAATAGTTCCCTAGCAAGTAGTTACTAGATTTTATAAATAATAATTGTCTCATTAGAATTAGTAAAGATGGTTAATTTGGTTGGGGAATATTGGAATTGCTAAATGCTGAAACATTTTACAAAACTGCCCTAATCAATTAATCCTTATAAACCTCACACCCTTTAATTTTTGTAGTCTTATCTTCTTCCAATGTATAATCGTATTCAAAATCATGCGACTTAAAGCATTTATCACATAAGCCCCATTGTTCTGCTTTAGGATCTGCTCCCTTACACGCTAAGCATTTATTATTTTTAACAGCCATTTCTTCTGCATAACAAAAACGACACACTTCTTCTTTTGGTGAGAAGTGATATTCACCAGAAAATATGTCATAACATTTACTACAAACAAACGGTTTAAGTTTATTTGATGTAATCGTACATTTTCTTCCAAGCCAACTTCTAGGTACAGATATGTGACACCCACCTTTACCGTAAGTTTTTACTTCCTTAGTTAAAACTTCTTTTGATATAATTGGTATTTTTCTACCGAATACCATTTTATATTCGATTTTGTCTTTTGCTTCTATTTTCATAATTCTAATTAGATTAATCCCTTTATATACCCTTGTAGAATAATTCTACAGATAATAAGAGCAAAAAAATGTATGAAACCAATGGTGGATTCTACAGGATAAGAGAACGATTAAACGATTAAACGATACATTTAAAAAGCTTTTTATCTTAATACATCTATGAAGAAAATAACAATAACAATAAAGAAAGACAACTGGAAAGCTCTAAAAACCCTAGAACTAGAAAAAGACCTTAAAACACATGATGAGGCTATTGAGTTTTTATTTAAGAAATCCAAGATAATCAAACCAACCAAAACAAAAGAAGAGAAGAAACTAGAATTTGATACTCTCATGGAAAACGCAGGAAATGAAGGATGGAAAGAACCATGAATAAACTAGAAGCCTTAGAATGTGATATATTGGAATTACAACTTCAAAAGGATGTTATGGTTGAAACTGTTATATTAGAAAAAGAAAGAAACAACCTTAGAAGCTATCTTCGAGATATGGGCAGTTTATATGATGCCGAGAGTTTTAGGATAGATGTTAACAATGTGCTTAAATCCGTTGCGACAGCCTTTGTTGTTATTGGTAGTTTATTGATGGATGCCCTGGATAGCTTTCTTGACTGGTGCGACAATATGAATAAAGGAGATTTGAAATGATAGAACATCTAGTTAACGCAGAAATCGAAGAATTACAAAAGGCCATAGCTTTTAGAGATGGAAGTTTAGAATGGCAAACAACCCCTAGAGATGAAGAAGGTGATAACCTTTTTCATTGGAATTTCAATGGTGAGAAAGATAATTATTTAGGAAGATTAGAGGCTTTACAGAGATTGAAAACGAAACTTCCAAATAACAACTAGCAGAGCATAAAAGGATCACAAAATAAAAAGAGGTGATATGCACATTACTGCGATGTGCGAGGTTATTTACAAAACTTTCTTATGAAATCGTTAAGGATATTAGTTTTGGTTGTGTCTTTTTCAAGACATCTAATACCAAATTCTTTCCAAAGCTTCGGATCAATTCTAAAGGTAATTTGCCTCTTATTATCCATACTATTCAATAAGATTTATATATTTAAATGGATAGCTGTATATGTAGCTTTACAGCTATAAGACGTTAATATGTCTTCATTAATTCCTACCTATCGCTTACACTCGAAAGAGAAGAAAGCTTTAGGTGGGTTTTCTTTAAACCCCACTTACTTAACAAAATAATAAAACCCTAGGAGAGTTCACCCAAAAGGTTATTAAACCCTAATCTGTTAATTACAACATGAAAGCAACCATACCGAAGTATTCTAATCGGGTTAATTGCGTTGATGTTATTGAGCCTACCTTTAAAGATAAAGACAAACAGATTATAAAAGACTTCCTATTATTCTGTGGCGGTAGTGCTGGTAAGACAACCTTAAAGAAATATCACAGAGTTATAATAAAGATTTGTGATGTGTTTGAAGGTGATTTGGATAAGATTGATTTAGAAAGATTAAGAGAGTTTCTTAAAATCCTTAATGAATCCGACTTACTCCCACCAACAAAGAACCAAATAAAGAAAATCCTTAAACGATTTCTAAAAGAGTATTATGAGGATTGGAGTAAAAGGTTTAAGAATTTCTCTGATAGAGCATTTAAAGGAGAGGATGAAACAAACCAATTAAAGATTAATGCAAATACAATATTAAGACACCAAGAAATAGAACTTTTAGTTAGGAGTTGCCAATCTTTGAAATATAAAGCTTTGATTATGTTAATGTATGAAACAGCTAGTAGGCCAGAGGAGAGCTTAAAGTTGAAATGGAAGGATGTAAATTTGTTTGATGGTGATGTTAAGCTTGTTAGTTCTAAGACAGGTAATTTAAGAATAAACCCAATCCAAGAAACCATATTACACCTAAAGAGATACAAACAAGAATATCCCCACTTAGATGTTAATGCTGATGATTATGTTTTTGTCGGTGCTTATGATAGAAGTAAACACCAAACATTACCCTCTTTTGGAATGTATCTTAAAAGGTTAGGATTGAAGGTTTTAGGTCGTGAGATATTCCCTTACTTAATCCGACACACTAGAGCAACAGAACTACAAAAAGTATTACCTCCTAAAGTTTATGAGAAGTTTATGGATCATTCTTTAGAAACTGCAACGAGGTATTCTCACTTAGATAAGAAAGATGTTAGGGATTCTATGTTTAAGAATGTGTATAAGGTTGAAGAGATTAGTGAGGATAAAAGAAATTCTCAACAGAAAGAAATAGACTTTCTAAAAGATAAAATTACAGCTATGGGTACGGTTCAATCAGAGTTCTTAAAACAGATAGAAAAAAGAAATGAAAAGATTCTAAAAGAGTACATGGAAAGTATACCAAAATAACTGAATTTACAGATTTATATAAGAATTGGTATACCACGTTTTATATAATAATATGATGATAGTATTATATGAAGTGTAAGAGATGTTTTTATTCTTGGGTTTGCAGATTAACTGGAAGTAAACCTAAACAATGTCCTAGGTGTAAATCTTATTTTTGGAATAAACCTAAGAGGAGTAGAAAATGAATAAATTATTAATTATCGGTATGTTTTTATTTTTCTCTATTGGTTCATATTTTTTAGCATCAAATATAATGCAAGAACCAACGGAGTTAGATTTAGATGGTAATTTTGATAGAGTTTTAGATGAAGTTAATAGTTATGGCGGTTCTATGATTGTTTCTTATGATGTTGAAACTGGCGAGATAACTGGAAAAAGAAGAGGGGATGAACTAAGAGAAGTTGGTATTTTATCTATTACAGAGGAAGAATATGAACAATCAAATAAAGATTATCCTAAAGGGACATTGATAGTTCAAAGTGACATATCACCAGCTCAATCAATAGAATATATTACAGGAGGTAATAATTAATGGCATCAACTAGACTAGAAAGAGGAAGTGGTAGTGGGGCAAGTGGTGAGGCTGGAAGAATTTCATTACCTAGTGCGGGACAAAGGAGTCCATCGGCAAACATCGCAATAGGAAGAGGAGGAACGGTTAGTGAAGTTGTAAGTGCCTCTAGAAGAACAGGAGGAAGTTTTAGTCGGGGGGGGAGAAGTGGAGGTTCTTCTGGGAGTTCTTCATCGTCAAGAGCAGCCCAAATTGCAGCAGAGGCGGCAGCTAAGGCTGCGGCAGATAAAGCAGCAAAAGCAATAGCTCTACAAAAAGCTATCGACGAAGCAGCCGCAAAACTCGCAGATGCAAGGGCAAAGATTGAACTTAATAAAATAACAGCAATTCAGCAAAACATAATAAAAAATCAAGGGCAAGTATTTCAGAAGAACCTTATAGATTCTAAAACAAGAAATGTACTCAACATAACAACCTATCGAAAGGGCGATGAATATGTCCAGAGAACTTACGATACAAAAACTGGTGAGATTAAGTTTAATGCTTACGGTAGATATAATGGTAATGGGTATAAAAATAAAGTTGCTGTAACTATTGGTGCTAAGGTAATGCCTAAATCAGAAAAGCTAGTTCGATTTGATCCTGCTAAGGTAAATTTTAGATTAAAAAGAGAAGAGGCAGGGTTTGATACTGCTAATTTAGGAGAAAGAGTAACAGGATTAGAACGAATATCTGTATGGACAGCAAGTAGGGCAAGAGAATTAGTTAAGAAGTTGGAAAGTGGTAAAGCGTTAAACACCCAAGACAAGGCAATCCTTTTAGCATTACAGTTTGCTATACCATCTCAGCAGTTAATAATCGGGGCAAAACAACTCCCTGCTTTTGTTAAAGATTTAGTAAACAATCCTAAAAATATAATTAAAGTCCCAGGGCAACTATGGACAGGATTAAAAGAAACTGGATTAGAGATAGTAGCATTAGGTAAAGTTAGCCCAGCCTTGGCTATTGCTAGAATTGGGGGTGAATTAGTTGTGATAAAAGGTACGGGAGCAGGAATAAAAATAATTGGGAAAGTTGTGGGGGTTGCAGCTAGAGCTATTACCCCAGCATTAAAACCAATAAGAGGTGGTGCTGTAATTGTTAGAACTACAGCAAAAAACAGTTTTATTAAATTTAGGGTTGTTAGTAAGAAAGCTGGAAGGGTTATCACTCAAAAATATAAGGTTGTTAGAGTTACTGTTAAGACCGTAAAAAAAGCTAGAAGAGTAGTAAAGGGTAAACAGAAAGCCGAAATTACAAAGTTTAAATCTGCTGTTCAATATTCTAACGAACTAAAGAACGCAAGAGCAATCAGAAAATTAGCTAGGAAGAAGGGGCTAACTGTTAATATCGGTAATAGAGATTTTTTAGAAGGCGTTGCCTTTGTTGAGAACACTGCTGATAAATTAGCAATTCTAAGAGCAAAACAAATTTTAAAACAATATAAAGCTAGAGGTGGGAAGTTAGGACTTGGACAAAGAGAAAAATTCATTAAGGCTGTGCGTAGACTTGTTAGGAAGAATTTAAATGAATATTCTGTCTTCAAGAAACTAAAAGAGTATAGTAAATTAACAGAGCCATTTCAGATAAAATTAATAAAAACCAATAGGTTAATATCTGCAAGAAAGTTAGTAAACAAAATTAATTTAAGAATAAAGAATTTACCTATTTCAAAACAAATAAATTCTATATTTAAAAGAATATCTAAGGCAATTAAGAAGGCTAGAAAAGCACCAGGGAGGATTAAGAAAAGATTATCTTTGAAGAAATTACAAAGAGTTGCTAGAAAACAGTTTAGAAAAACAAATAGGTATCGTATGCAAAAATCTAGGAAGATTAGAAAGGTTTCCCTAGAACAACTTAATAGAGCACAAGGTATTAACAATGCTAGAAAATTTGTAGATGATTTGTTTAATGAAGTTGCTTTAAGAAATAATGTTAAAACTACTGCCCTTAAGTTTAGACAGTTTAAGAATACTGTCAAGAAGAATATAAGCAAAACAATAAGGGAAGGAAATGTAGTAGAGATAAGAAAATTTAAGGAAGCAATGAGGAAGATTATACAAGATATTAATAAACCAGCTTCGCAACCTGCTGTTAGAATTGTTAAGAAAGGAACTAGAAGTTATAAAAAGATTAAAGATTTTAGACCAGAAGCTCCAAAAGGAAAATATGTAGAAGTTAAGAGTGGGCAGCAAGTATTATTACAAGAGGTTAAACAAGTTCAGAAGGCTAAGGTTGTTCAGAAATTAGTACAAAAACAAGTACAGCAACAGGTTTATGTTATTGTGTCTGTTCAAAAACAATCTATTAGTCTTTTACCTTTGTTAAGGTTTAGTGTGGCTGCTATTTCCGCTTTGGCTTTGGGAACTCTACAGAAACAAAAGATGAGGTCTGGCAAGGCACTAACCACAAAACAAATTTCTAAAGTTCTTCAAAATTCTGCACAAGATTTTAAAGTATTACAGGATGTTGCACAAGCTTCTGGTTTAAAGTTTAATGTTGCACAGAAGGTTAGGCAAGATGTTGCTAGTAGATTTAGAACTCCTCAAAGATTAAGAACAAAACAGATAACAAAGAAGCCTCCTGTTGTTATTCCTAGATTAAAAAAGAAACCTAAGAACACGAGAACATTGTCTAAGAAAGTTATGGCCTATGCCTTTATTGTAAGGAAATATGGTAAGAATGTTAGATTAAAGATTCCACCAATGACGTTACAGGACGCTTGGAAT
>SDBT01009146.1_pt1 | contig 16109 bp, 15 predicted proteins | sample 2277101 | NCBI WGS metagenome assembly SDBT01 (sample SAMN10404973, study PRJNA504765) | marine sediment metagenome | isolation source: marine sediment core GS10_PC15, 103 cmbsf | place: Arctic Ocean: Southern Knipovich Ridge | collected 2010 | reverse complement strand
GTGCAGTACCCGGGCATCGAGGCGATCGTCGACAACGACCTGCAGAACGTCCGCCTCCTCCTCCGCCTCCTCGCCCAGTTCGAGCGCAACCTGGACTTCACGCCGATCATCGAAGAGCTGTCGCACAACGTGCCTCAGGAACTCGACTTCATCAACGAGGGCCACAACGCGGAGATCATCGCCAGGAACTTCGGGCAGACGCCCGCCCGTCCGGGCGCCGGCCGCGCGAACGTGGTCGTGCCCGAGATCATCTGGGAGTACTCGACCAGGCGCGTGCTGACGATGGAGTTCATGGAGGGGATCAAGATCACCGACGTCGCGGCCCTCCAGCGCGGAGGTATCGACACGCAGGCGGTGGCGCAGCTCGTCACCGACGTCTACTGCGAGCAGCTGTACATTCACGGAATGTTCCACGCCGACCCGCACCCGGGCAACCTGCTGGTGCAACCGGGCCCAACGCTCGTCATGCTGGACTTCGGCCTCTGCCGCCAGTACGACGACACGTTCCGCCTGCGCTACGCGAAGATGACGAACGCGATGCTGCGCTGGGACCTGCCGGCGCTCGTCGAAGCCTACAAGGAACTCGGCATCAAGGTGAAGAACCCGGATGACCCGGCGGTCTACCTCGAGATGGGCCGCGCCTTCATGGAGACGTCTCGCCCCGGCGAAGCCTACGCCGACCCGCACCTGGTCGCCGAGTCCAACCAGCGCTTCGAGAAGGCCATGCGCGCGAACCCGGTCACGGACATCCCGCGCGAGCTGCTGCTGATCATGCGCGTAACGGGCCTCCTGAGCGGCCTCGGCAAGCACCTGGAGTCGCGCGTAGACGTGACGCAGACGCTGCTGCCCTACACAGAGGCGGCGCTCGCCGAGGCAAAGTAGCCCGCTAACCAGCGCTGCGATGACAGAAATCGTGTTCTGAACTCGCCATTAAAGCATTCTTTTGATCTTGTCAGTTAAGCGTCCGCTAACCTAGGATTTTACGTGGGACAACAGGGGCGGCAGCCCACGGATCCTTCCGCCCGCTTAGCCCGGAGGTATTTCATGGTACAGACAGAAGCTGACGCAGCGACGGCAGCGGCTGCGACCGCACCGGCAGCCACGGCGGTCAATTTCTCGATGGAGCTGAACGACGAGCAGCGCCAGATGCAAAAGTGGGTCCACGACTTCGCGAAGGACGTGATCCGGCCCGCCGCCCACGAGTGGGACGAGCGAGAAGAAACACCGTGGCCGATCATCGAAGAGGCCGCGAAGGTCGGTATCTACTCCTGGGAGTTCGTGCAAAACTCGTTCGCCGACCCCACCGGCCTGATGATGCCGATCGTCAACGAGGAGCTTTTCTGGGGCGACGCCGGTATCGGCCTCTCGCTCCTCGGCTCCGGCCTCGCGGTCGCGGGCATCGTCGGCAGCGGCACGATGGAGCAGGTCGTCGAGTGGGTCCCGCAGTGTTACGGCACTCCCGAGAAGATCCAGATGGGCGCGTTCGGAGTCAGTGAGCCGGACGCCGGCTCGGACGTTAGCTCGCTGAAGTCGCGGGCAGTCTACAACGAGGCCAAGGACGAGTGGACGCTGAACGGCACGAAGGCGTGGATCACCAACGGCGGAATCGCCGACGTGCACGTCCTCGTCGTCTCAGTCGAGCCTGAACTGGGATCACGCGGCCACGCCGCGTTCGTGATCCCACCGGGAACGAAAGGCCTCAGCCAGGGACAGAAGTACCAGAAGCACGGCATCCGCGCCAGCCACACCGCCGAGGTCGTGCTGGACGACTGCACAGTACCGGGCAGATGCCTGCTGGGTGGCAAGGAGAAGCTGGACGCCCGCCTCGCCCGCGCCCGCGAGGGCAAGAGTTCGAAGTCGCAGGCGGCGATGGCCACGTTCGAAGCGACAAGGCCGGTCGTCGGCTCGCAGGCAGTGGGCGTGGCGCGCGCCGCCTACGAGTACGCGCTCGACTACGCCAAAGAGCGCGTGCAGTTCGGGCGCCCGATCATCGAGAATCAGTCGATCGCCTTCAAGCTCGCTGACATGAAGACAAGCATCGATGCCTCCCGGCTGTTGGTGCGGCGGGCCGCCTGGATGGCCAAGACTGGCCAGCCGTTCATCGCGGGCGAAGGGTCGATGTCGAAGCTGTTTGCCGGCGAGACCGCGGTCAAGGTCACCGATGAGGCGGCCCAGATCCTGGGCGGCATGGGCTTCGTACGCGAGACCCCCGTGGAGCGCTGGCGCCGCGACGCCAAGATCTTCACGATCTACGAAGGCACGTCGGAGATCCAGCGCCTGGTGATCGCCCGCGCGATCTCCGGTATCCACATCAAGTAGCAATCACGCGGCCAGAAGGAGGCCCGAACGGGCGCGGCGAAAGTCGTGCCCGTTCTCTTTGTCTGCTGCGGGTGTGGAGACCCGGACGGCGAGGTGTGGCCGGCGGCCGCCGTTCCGCTCATGGTGAGGCTCTCGAACCATGAGCGGCGCACCAACTCGCCGACGACGCAACGTGGGTGCTCCGCTCGCCATTCGAGAGCCTCAGGATGAGCGGGGCGCGGCCGTTGCAGTCCCGTTCCGCTCATGGTGAGGTTCTCGCCGCTCATGGTGAGGTTCTCGAACCATCAGCGCCAAACCGACGCTAGCCTACGCCAGCCAGCGCGCGGCGTCTTTGGCGTGGTAAGTGAGGATGATGTCGGCGCCGGCGCGTTTGATGCTCGTCAAAAGCTCGAGCGTGGCCCGCTCTTCCTCGAGGTAGCCGGCGGCGACCGCTGCCTTGAGCATCGCGTACTCGCCGCTGACGTTGTAGGCGGCCAGCGGCAGGTCGAAGCGCTCGCGGGCGCGGGCGATCAGGTCGAGGTTCGTTAGCGCCGGCTTCACCATCACGATGTCGGCGCCCTCTTCGATGTCCGCCTCGATCTCGCGCATCGCCTCGCGGCTGTTCGCCGGGTCCATCTGGTAGCCCCGGCGGTCGCCGAACTGAGGCGCCGACTCCGCAGCGACGCGGAACGGGCCGTAGAAGGCGGACGCCTGCTTGGCGGCGTAGGACATGATCGGCGTCGGCTCGAACCCTGAACGGTCGAGCGCGGAGCGGATGGCGGCGACCCGGCCGTCCATCATGTCGGACGGAGCGACGAGGTCAGCGCCGGCCTCAACGTGCGAGACGGCCGTCTGCGCCAGAAGGTCGATCGTGCGGTCGTTGTCGACGCTGCCGTCGTCGAGGACGATCCCGCAGTGGCCATGCGACGTGTACTCGCACATGCAGACGTCGGTGATTACGAGCAGATCCGGCTGCGCGGCCTTGAGCGCGCGCACGGCCCGCTGGGCGATACCGTCGGTGTCGTAGGCTTCGGAGCCCGCCTCGTCCTTGGCCAACGGTAGCCCGAAGATGAGGACGCCGCCGATGCCGAGCGAAACGACCTCTTCGGCCTCGCGCACGGCCTGGTCGATCGAGAGCTGGTACTGGCCGGGCATCGAGACGATCTCCGTGCGCACACCCTCGCCGGGCGTGACGAACAGCGGGTACACGAACTCCGCCGGCGATAGCCGCGTCTCACGAACGAGCGACCGCATCGCCTCGCTGGAGCGCAGCCGCCGGAACCGCCGGAAGGTCTCGGTAGCGCGCGTGGTGGTCATTGGATCGCTTTCTGCCCCGTCAGGTGTGCCACAAGCGCCTCGACGAGGCCTTCTACAGTGTACTCTGACGCCATTACGTCGACGGCGAGGCCGTTTTCGCGCGCCGTCTCGGCTGTTATCGGGCCGATGCAGGCGATCAGCGGGCGCGGTTCGCCACTGAGGACGGCGGCGTCGGGGCCGAGGATGGCGAGCAGGTTGCGCACGGTGGAGGACGAGGTGAACGTCACGATGTCGATGTCGCCCGCGCGGATGGCGGCGAGCGCCTCGGGGTCGGGCTCGGACGGGACAGCGGCGCGATAGACGGGGATCTCGTCAACGGTCGCGCCCAGCGCCTCCAGGCCCGTGAGAAGCTCGGCGCGGGCGGACTCGGCCCGCGGCAGGAGCACCGCGTCGCCTTCGCTTACGTGCGGGCGCATCGCTTCGACGACAGCCTCGGCGACGTACTCGGCAGGCATAAGGTCCGCGGTGATCCCGTGCGACCGCAAAGCGTCCGCCGTCGCCGGGCCGATCGCGAATACGCGCGTGGCCTTACCCGGACGGGCGGTCTGACGACCGAAGCTCCGGGCGTCGAGGCCGCGCTCCGCGAGGTGCTCGAACGTCAGCTCGACGGCGTTGGCGCTGGTGAACCCGCACCACGCGTATCCACCGTCGCGCAGACGATCGATGGCGGCGGCCAGCGGCGCGGTGTCGGCGACCGGCTCGATCTCGATCGCTGGAAGCTCGACCGGGATCGCGCCCTGCGCCGTGAGGAGGCGCGCCAGGTTGCTCGCCTGCCGCCTCGTGCGAGTGATGAGGACGCGCTTGCCAAACAGTGGGCGATCCTCGAACCACGATAGCGTCTCGCGGAGACGCACGACTTCGCCGACTACCGTGATCGCCGGCGGCGTGAGGCCTGCTTCAGCAACGCGCTCGGCGATGTCGGCAAGCGTGCCGGTGACGGTGCTCTGCTCCGGCGTCGTGCCCCAACGGATGACGGCGACGGGCGTCGTAGCGGCCCGGCCGTTGGCGACGAGGTTGGCGACGATATCGGGCAGGTTCTTCACTCCCATCAGGAAGACGAGCGTGTCGGCGGCCGAAGAGACGTGCGCCCAGTCGATAGCGGACTCAGGCTTACCGGGATCCCCTCGACTCCGGCTGTCGCCGGGCTCAGGACATGCTTCGTGACCGGTGATCACGGCGAAGCTGACGGCGACGCCACGGTGTGTGACGGGGATTCCAGCGTAGGCCGGCACGGCGACGGCGGAGGTGACGCCGGGCACGACCTCGAACGGGATGCCGGCGGCGCGCAAAGCCTCTGCCTCCTCGCCGCCGCGGCCGAAGACGAACGGATCGCCGCCCTTCAGCCGGACGACGCGCCTGCCCTCGAGCGCCTTGTCGACGAGCGTCTGGTTGATTCCGTCCTGGTCGTGTGGAGCGCCCGTTGCGTCACCAACGGCCGGGACCTTGCCGACGTAAATCAGCTCGGCGCCCCCTCTCGCGTGGTCGAGGAGGCGATCGCTGATTAGTCGGTCGTAGACGATAACGTCCGCCTCGCGGATGCGGTCGAGTCCCGCGACGGTGATCAGGCCGGGATCGCCCGGCCCGGCGCCGACGAGGTAAACGACGCCCTTCACGTGGTCGCCTCTCCTACAGATCCGTCGGACAGCAGCGCTTCGGCGCCCTGTGCGACCAGGTACTCGGCGAGCCGGACGCCCAGCGCATCGGCATCGCCCGCCGGGCCTTCCATTTCACCGCGCAGAAGACGTCCTTTGCCGCCGACGAGGCCGCGCAGGCGGAGCGGCGCCCGCTCAGGCGACGGCCCGTAGCCGACGGTGGCGTAGGCGGCGATCGCCGCGTGGCAGCCACCGCCAAGGCGGCGCTCAAAGCTTCGCTCGGCCGTCGCGGCAACGCGCGTCTCGCGGTCGTCCAGGGCGCGCACGAGATCGAGCGCCTCGCGGTCATCCGATCGTACCTGCACAGCGAGCGCGCCCTGGGCGACGGCCGGGAGCATCTCTTCCGGCTCGAAGATCTGCGAGGCGCGCCCCAGCCAGCCGAGGCGCGCGAGGCCAGCAGCAGCGAGCACCACGGCGTCGTATTCGCCTTCCTCGGCCTTACGGATTCGCGTGTCAACGTTGCCCCGGATGTCGCGCACTTCGATGTCGCTGCGAAGAGCGGTGAGCTGCGCGGCGCGGCGCGGGCTGCCGGTGCCAACCGCGGCGCCGGACGGCAGCGCCGCGAGCGGCGAGCCGTCGCGTGAGACGAGGACATCCCGCGGATCGTCGCGCGGGAGGACGGCGGCGATCGTCAGGCCATCATTCTCAGCGCTGGGCAGGTCCTTGAAGCTATGCACGGCGAGGTCGATCTCGCCGTCGAGCAGCGCGCGCTCGATCTCGATCACGAAGACGCCCCGGCCACCGATCTCGGCTAGCGACTGCTGCGAGCGGTCGCCGGACGTGGAGATTGTGCGCGTGTCGAACGCAGAGTCAGGGTGAGCCGCGCAAAGAGCTTCGAGCGTGATCTCTGTCTGACGAGTAGCGAGGCGGGAGCCGCGGGTGCCTATCGTGAAGGTGCGGGCGGACACAACCGGGGCCGCTTTCTAGTGGCCGCCCGCCGGGTTGCGCGGCCGCGATCCCGACGGGTGGACGTCGAAGAGGTCCTCCAGCGCTTCCATGTACAGCCCCTTGTCGGAGCCGTTCTTGAGGCGAGCGATCGGGCGGTCGAGCATCTTCTTGACGATCGCTGTAGTCATCGCCTCGATCCGATCGCGGTCGGTGGCGCCGAGGTCCATCTTGCCGAGCGTGCGCTTGATCTCGCGCTGGCGAATCGCTTCGGCGCGTTCCCGCAGCGCCGAGATCACAGGCACGACGTCGAGCGAACGCCACCATTCCTCGAAGGAGGCGACTTCTTCGCTGACGATCGCCTCAACCTTCTCGACCTCGGCACGGCGGCCGCTCCAGCCCTCGTTCGTGACGGCCTCGATGTCGTCGATGTCGCAGAGGTGGACGCCGGAGATGTCGCGGACGGAAGGGTCGACGTCGCGGGGCACGGCGATGTCGATGAAGAGGAGGCTGCGGCCGGCGCGGCTCTCCATCACCGGCCGCATGTCTTCGGGCCCGATGATGAAGCCCTCAGCACTCGTGCCACTGATCACGATGTCGGAGACCACGAGAGCGTCACGCAGATGATCGAAATCGACGGCCTCGGTCCCGGGGCCAAGCTGGTCGGCGAGGGCCGCGGCGCGTTCCTGCGTGCGGTTGGCGACGAGGATGTGCGACTGGGTCTGCTGCGCCAGCGCGCGGGCCGATAGCTTGCCCATGCTGCCGGCGCTGATGACGAGGACGGTCTTGCCCGTCAGGTCACCGAGGGACTTCTTGGCGAGCGACACGGCGGCCGAGCCAACGGAGACGGCGTGACTGCCGATGTTCGTCTCGGAGCGGGCCCGCTTGCCGGCGTGAATCGCAGAGTGAAATAGGTACGAGAGAGTGCCATTCAGGGTAGCAGCGTCGGTGGCGATGGACATCGTCTCCCGCACCTGGCCGAGGATCTGGGACTCGCCCAGCACCATCGAGTCGACTCCGCTCGCTACGCGCAAGAGGTGGTTCACGGCGGCGGCGTGCTGGAGCACGTAGAAGTGCTCGTCGCTCACAGCAGCCCTCTTCGCGTCGTTTAGCAAACGAATCAGATCGCCTCCCTCGCCTTCCGGCACCGTGGCGTAGAGCTCCGTGCGGTTGCAGGTCGAGAGTAGGGCCGCGCCGCCCAGATCGGCGGCAAGTTGCGGGAGCAGCTCCCGCAACTCATCACCCGTGAAGGCCAGCGTTTCGCGCTCCTCGATGGGCGAGGTAACGTGGTTCAGGCCGACGCAGGTGATCAGTAGGTTCTTGCTCATGACAGTTCAGGGACGGTCTGGCCCGACGGCGAGAAGAGGAGGTCGAGAACGCGCGCCTTCGCCTCGTCGCGCTTACCCTCGTGGATGAGCTTCTTGACGATGCCGTCGAGCGCAGCGTTCCAGACGTCAAGGTTGTCGCGCTGGCAACGCGGGCAGCCCTCGACCTCGACCCCACGCTGGCGAGTCTCGCTACGGATCTCGGCTGCCAGATCGAGGAGCGCCGAGTCGTCGTCGCTCAGGAACGTCTCGAGGTCTTCGCGCACCTTGCGGGCCATCGCCGGGCTCTTGCCGGCAGTCGAGATGGCGAGCGTCAGGTCGCCCTTGCGGATGACGCCTGGCATGACGAAGTCGCAGTTGGGCACGTCGTCGACGGCGTTGACCCAGATGTGGCGCTCGCGGCCCTCTGCCCAGACCTTCTCGTTCTCGGCGCGGTTGTCGGTAGCGACGAACACAAGCTCGTAACCCTCAATGTCGCCGGGCTCGTACTCACGCTCGATGTGCGTGAGCCGATCAGCGTCCCGGAACTCCGTCAGAGTCTCGTTCAGCTCCGGGCTGACGATCGTGACCTTCGCGCCAGCATCCAGCAGGCCGCCGATCTTCTGTTCGGCGATGTTGCCGCCACCGATGACGACGACTGGCTTATCGGCTATGTCGAGAAAGACGGGGTAGTAGCGCATTGCTCAGGCAAGGCGGCCTTTGACGGCGGGCCCCGCCATCTCAGCTTCCTCGTAGGACTCGGCGATGGAGAGGAGGACCTGGTCGCCCAGGTTGGTCAGCAACTCCCAGAGTTCGATCGCCTTGTCGCTCGTGAGGTCGCTCTTCTGCGCCTCTTCCATCGCTGTTTCGTCCAGCGTCCTGCGGAAGAACGTGAACGCCTCGACGGCGTCGCGAAGGCTGAGACCGTCGCGCACGAGGAGCGCGCCGTACTCGTGGGCGATACCACGCGCCTCGTCGATCAACTGCGAGCGGTTGGCGCCGCCGGAGAGGTATTCCGACACGAGCGTGACGAGGCGCCGGCCCAGGGGCCGCAGGTTCTCGCGCTCCTGCTCGTTGAGTTCGTCGTACCAGTGCGCGCCCTGGCCGCTGCCGCGCTGCAAGCGGCGACGGATGCGCGTTAGCGCGATGTTACCGATCGAGTCGTAGGGCTCACGGGAGGCGGGCACCTGCCCGGACATCAGGGCACGCAGGTCTTCCTCGGAAAAGCGGCGGTGGCCACCGGGCGTGCGGAAAGAGCGCACGTGGCCGGCGTCAGCCCAGCGGCGAAGTGTCGATTCGTTAACGCCAAGCAGCTTGCAGGCTTGTCCGAGGGTTATCCAGCGGGTGGACAGGGGTTCATTTTCGTCACGAAAACGAACATTCATGGGCGAACCTCACTAAATTTTAGGAATCGACGGGGCGGGGCGCTGTTCTGAGCAAGATTCTAGACATCCTGCTGCAAGGTGTCAACGCAGGTTTGCACAGGTCGCCCATACGAATCCGGCAATCGTGCGAAAAACGCCGGTCGCAGGCCGATTGCGGCCCGCCTGTGCTACGCTGACTCCACCTTGAGCAGGGACATTCCGGATCCGGATCTGGACGGCTCAGCGCTCCGCATCGCCGTGATCGTGGCGCGCTTCAACGAGCACATTACATCGCGCCTGTTGAAGGGCGCCCTGAAAGCGGCCGAGCGCTACGGAGTGAAAGAGCACGCCGTCTACTGGGTGCCCGGCTCATTTGAGCTGCCTATCGTCGCCCAAAAGCTCGCTAAATCAGGCCATTTCGACGCTGTTGTCTGCCTGGGCTGCGTCGTGCGCCATGAGACGGACCACTACCGCTACGTCGCCGGCGAGGCGGCGTCCGGGATCCAGCGGGCCTCCCTGGATACGGGCGTGCCGTGCATCTTCGGCGTCCTCACCTGCGACACGGACGAGCAGGCGCTTGAGCGCTCCGGTGGCGAGCAGGGGGACAAGGGCGCGGACGCCATGCAAACAGCCGTCGAGACGGCGAACCTCCTGCGTTCGCTGTAGGACGTCTCCCCCACTACAATCGTCTCCGTGAGTGAATTCGCTGTCGAAGTGCGCGGCCTGCACAAAGCCTACGGGCCCGTCGTGGCCGTGGGCGGGATCGATCTGTCGGTGCAGCGGGGCGAGATCTTCGCGCTGATCGGCCCCAACGGCGCCGGCAAGACGACGACGCTCGAGATCCTGGAGGGGCACCGCCGCGCCGACTCCGGCCACGTCCGCGTGCTGGAAAAAGACCCGGCGCGGAACGAGATCACCTTCAAGCAGCGCATCGGCATCGTCCTGCAGAGCACGAGCATCCAGCCATACCTGACAGTCGAAGAGACGCTCCAGCAGTTCCGCGGCTACTATCCGACCCCACGCCCGCTCGATGAGCTGATCGAGATCGTCGGTCTAGAGGCGTCGCGCAAGAAGCTCGTGCGACGCCTCTCCGGCGGCCAGCAGCGGCGGCTGGACGTGGCGATAGGCCTGGCCGGCGACCCCGAGCTGCTCTTCCTTGACGAACCAACGACCGGGTTCGACCCGGCCGCCCGCCGCAGCGCCTGGGAGATGATCCGCGGCCTGAAATCGCTGGGCAAGACCGTGCTCTTGACCACGCACTACATGGACGAGGCTCAGGCGCTGGCCGACACCGTATCGATCATCCGCAAGGGGCTGATCGTCGCCGAGGGTACCCCGGACGAACTGCGCTCTGGCCAGGCCGAGACCGTGATCTCGTTCCGCTTCACCGGATCGTCCGCCGACCTGCCGCCAGCCGCCGCGGCAGCCGCGATCGAGAACGGCCGCGCTGTGCTGCGCACGACGGATCCAACAACCGCTCTCCACGAGCTGACCGGCTGGGCGAAGGGGCGAGGCGAAGCGCTGGAAGGCCTCAGTGTGACACCAGTGTCGCTCGAAGACGTTTATCTGGGGCTGGCGGGAGACGAAGCGGAATGAGCGCGAGCATGGCGCTGCGGCAGGTTGGGTACGAAAATCGCTCCTTCTGGCGGAATCCGGCGGCGGCGTTCTTCACGTTCCTCCTGCCGCTGATCTTCCTGGTGCTCTTCAATTCGATCTTCGGAGACAGCCAGCTGACCATCGACGGACGCGATCTGGACGGGTCGACGTTCTACGTGCCGGGAATAGTGGCGCTGGCTGTCGTCAGCGCATGCTACACGAACATGGGCATGATGGTGACGATTTCACGGGACCTTGGCATCCTGAAGCGAGTTCGCGGGACGCCGCTACCACCGTGGGCTTACATCTTCGGGCGGCTGGCGCACGCGATGCTGGTCAGCCTGCTGCTCGTCGTAATCGTCACCGGAGTCGGAGCCGCGGCCTACGGGACTGACGTGCCCGGCAACACGCTCCCGGGCTTCGTGGTGACGCTAATGCTGGGAGCCGTGACGTTCTGCGCACTGGGGCTAGCGCTCACCGCCGTGATCCCGAACGCTGACGCCGCACCCGCGATCACGAACGCGACGATCCTGCCGCTGCTGTTCATCTCAAACGTGTTCATCCCGCTGCAGGATCCGCCAGCATGGCTCGCCCTCGTCGGCGACGTCTTCCCGCTGAAGCACTTCGCGGCGGCGCTGCAAACGGCGTTCCACCCGGATACGACCGGCGCCGGCTTCGAGTGGGGCGACCTGGCGGTGATCGCCGCCTGGGGCGTCGCCGGAACGGCGCTCGCCGTGCGCTTCTTCAGCTGGGAACCCCGCCGCTAGCCTTCGGCGCTACGGGTGGTGCTCGTACTCCCAGTACAAGAAATCGATGTCACCAGGGGAGTGGCCAAGATCCGTAAGCATCCCGGCGATCTCACCGCGATGATAGGTGCCGTGGTTCGCCACGTGAGTCATCAGCTGCCAGAGCGGCCGGCGGTGCTGTGCGCCGCGGCTGTCGCGGAAGTTCAGCGGCGCTTCGAGACGATCGTCCGTTAGCTCGCCGACGAACTCTAGCAGCCCCTCATGCGAAGCGACGAACGACGCTCTGACTGTGCCCATGTCCGGCATCTTCTGCAACTCCAGCGTCGGGGTGCGGTTTCGTCCCGAGACCCAGCGCTCCAGCCAGTTGATCTCGGCGGCGACGACGTGAGCGAATGAAGACAGGACACTGCCGAAGCTCGCACCTCCTTGCGCCGTCAATTCGGCCTCAGGCAAAGCAGCCGCGGTCTCGAGAAGGCGTTCGTTCGCCCACTCGTTGTACTCGTAGAGGTGGGTGATCAGCTCAAGCTTGCTCATCAGCGAGCAACGCCCGCCTTACTTGAGGCCCTCGACGCTCATCCAGGCACTGATCGCCTCTCCGATCTCGTGCGGCCGGTCTTCCTGAATGAAGTGAACGCCAGGGCCGGCTTCCACGTGCGTCAGGTTCGGCAGGTTGTCGACACACCACTGGCCGGTGACGCGCATGATCGCGCCCGGTTCCGCCGTGATGAGGAGCTTGGGCAGGCTGGTCTCCGTCAGCCATTTCGCGTAGGCATCCACGGCCTTCGTGACGTCGGCCGGCTCGCCGTCGATCGGGATCTCGCGCGGCCAGCGCAGCGTTGGGCGCCGGCTCTGCGGCGTCTGGTACGGCGCGCGGTAGTACGCCATCTCCTCGTCGGTGAGCGTACGCAGGACGGCGCCGGGCAGTACCTGTTCCACGAAGGCGTTGTTCTCCAGGATCATCTGCTCACCGACACCGGGCGTGCGGAACCCCTGAAACGGCGCCTTCGCCTGCTCGGGCCATTCGTCCCACGAGATCGGCCTCACGATCGTCTCCATGAGAACGAGCCCACGCACGTTATCCTGGTGCGTGTGAGCGTAGTGCAGTCCGAGGCCGCCACCCCAGTCGTGCATCACGAGCAGGATGTTCTTCAGGCCCAGCTTCTCGATGAAGCCTTCGAGATGCCGGTACTGGTCGAAGTAGGAGTAATCGATGTCCGGCTGATCGCTCTTGCCCATGCCGATGAGGTCCGGCGCCACGCAGCGTCCCTGCGGCTGGACGTGCGGGATGACGTTGCGCCACAGGTAGGACGACGTCGGGTTGCCGTGCAGGAACAGTACGTCTTTACCCTCACCAACGTCGATGTAGTGCATCTTCGAGCCGTGCACCTCGGCGAACTTTGAATCGAAGGGGAATGCGGCGGAGATCTCGTCTGACATGGGGGCGCTCCTTATCCGTATAGCCGCTTCCGCACGTCTTCGACGACGTTCGTGCCGTCGAGTCGGAGGTGGCGCTCGTTGAACTTCTCGTGATGGACTCCGATGACGAGGTGCTCCGGGTCTTCGTCCACCGGCAGCGGCACCCCGCAGACGCCGAAGTCGTCGGTCGTCGCCTGCGAGACCACCTTCCCCTTATGGCCGATCACCTCGACCTTCGCTCCGGACACCGGGGGCCTCTCCTCGAAGCCGGACTCCGTCGGGTCGTTCTCGACGACCGTGATCGTTGCGGTCCGACCGTCCTTCGCGTGCTCGACCGTCACATCCATGTCCAGCAGGTAGACGAGCGGAGCGTGGACAACGGCGCGCAGGCCAGCGTCGAGCACTGCCTGCACCTGGTTGGCGGAGAGGTCGGTGTCGATCGGCGCCATGCCGTGGTCAGTCGTGACCACGAAAAGCGTGGACTCGAACAGGCCGCGCGCATCTATGACGTCGAGGACCTTGCCGATACGCTTATCCGTCTCGATCAGCGCGTCGCGGATCGCCCCGGAGTGCGGCCCGTAGTCGTGGCCAACGGCGTCGGTGAGCGCGTACTCGTGGAACGTGAACATCGGCGGCGGCTGGCCGTCGGCGCCGAAGAGCAACATCGACTGCACCGTGCCCTGAATGTCTGCATAGGAGTACCGGTGGACGCTCTCCTGTCCGTCTTCCTTCCAGCGCGGGTTGGTGTCGTCGCGGTTGACGCGCGTCATCTCGCGCAGCTTCTCCTCTTCGATCAACAGCCGCCGCTCCAGCGTGGCGTGGGCGGCGCCCTTTACGCACGGCTCGTTGAGCGAGGCGGTGATCACGCCTTCGCGGCCGTCCCATTTGCCATGAACGCGGTGAACCGCCTCGAAGAGCGTCTCGACGTCGCCGGTCACGAACTTCGCGGTGTTCCAGACCTGTCCCTGCGGGGTCACCGTCTCGCGCGTCTCGCGCACGTAGTACGCCGGGTTGATGACGTCGTGGTGGCCGCACCAGGCGCCGGAGCCCAGCGTGTTGTGGCTGGGCCAGGTGATGCTCGGGAAGTTGACCGTTGTGCCGTAGTTGAACATCAGGCCGCGCCCGATCAGGCGCGCGAGGTTAGGGATCGACTCGCGGTCGCTCTCCAGACGCTCCTTCAGCTCGGTGTTGGAGAGGCCGTCCAGAAGGAAGATGTACGCGCGCTCCGGCCGCGCGCCGCCTTGCCCGTCCGGGTCATCGATGATCTCGTCGATCGGGCGGCCGTCCTGGCGGCGAAGGTAAACGTCGGGTTCGACACCGCGCTCTGACGACGTGCGCCCCGTGGAGTCCATGCCGTCGATCAGCGGCAGGCCGAGCAGCCGCGCCAGTGTCGGCGCAATATCCACCTGCGCGCAGAGGGCGTCCGTCGTGCCCGTGTGCTTGATGCCCGGACCGGAGAAGATGAGCGGCGCGCGCGACTGCACGACGTCGGCCGAGCCGTGCTGGCCGGGCTGGCGGCCGTACGCGTAGGAGCGCGGGTTGATGACGATGTCGGGCGCGTTCGGGCTATCGAACAGTTGGGCGATGCGCTCGAAGGCGAGCGGGTAGCTCAGCGTCTCTGGCGACATGAAGGCGCGGTTCGGATCACTGGCGTCAAACCCCGACTTCGCAGACGCCTCGACCTCCTCGGCGATCGTGGCGACGGCGGTCGGGTCCTGGTTCGCGAGCGGGTTTTCCCCGCTCTGATCGACAACCTCGTAGCCATAGCCGCCGCCGTCTGGCTCAAGAAAGCGCTGGAAGCGGATCATCCCGCGCAGCGACCACACTTCGTACGCGCCGCCACCGTTTGAGTCGTGACGGTACGTAGCCAGCCAGTCCGTCGGCCCGTGCGTATCGTCCGTCAAGAGGGCGACTATGGCGCGGTTGCCGGACTCCTCCTGGTTGGGGTCGAGTCCCTGTCCGCCTGGGCGCTCGGGCGGCGCGAGATTTCGTTCCGTCGTAGTCATGGGCGGGCTCCATCTGGTTGAGAGTGGAGCCCATTCTAGCGCAGGCGCGCGCCTGGGTTCACTACGTGATCGGCGAAGACTTCGATTCCTCCCCCGCGTTTCTCGTGTTTCCTGCGGGACGTCAGGTGTCCCGCGCTTGTGATATTCGTCACAGTGCCATCTGTCACAGCCAGATCATGACCATCGGCACGGGATCGTCCTGCCGACTGGTGCCTATACACTAAGGTATAGACAGCGTTAATATAGACCTGCCTTACGAATAGAGGCAGTCTATAACAAGGAGGTTAGACATGAGGTTCGGAAAATGGGCGAATGTGGTCAGGCACTGGATCTGGATCGCTCCCCTGGCGATCGGAGTCGTGTTCGTGGTGGCCGGCATCTACATGGCAGTCGAGGGCCGCGCCGCGCACAACGATGTCCGCGACTCGATTGCCCAGGAGAACATCACGGTTTCTGGGGACGCTGCGGCGTTCGCCGGTGAGCCGGTCGACTCGGCGGCCAAGGCACAGGCCGAGGCCGATGTGATCCTCAAGCACACGCTGGATGGCAATGGAGGTTATCTCTACGCGGAGATGGGCCGATTCCTGCTCCCCGAGGGCAACTACATCCTGCCCAACGGCACGTACATGACCGCTGACGGCGGCACGACCCAGAACCTGACCCTGGCCGCTACGGACGACAACGGCAACCCGATCAACGTGACCACCGACGAGACGTTGGCAGCGTTGAACAGCAGTGACCAGCCTATCCGGGGCTGGACAAGTGACAGGGCCCTGGCCGCGACCGACGCAGACGGTAACCCCATTCCGAACTCACTGCGCAACACCGCTCAGACGTCTGCCTTCCTGCGGACGAGCCTCGGTGTGGCCGTGATGGGCTTCAGGGTGTCCGACCTGGTCGTTGGCGTGGGCGCATTCTTGATCCTGATCGGTGCGGCGTTCGTAGTCTTCATCGCACCCGCCATCTACTACTCAGCCGAGGTGGCTAACCACTACAACGAGCTGATCAAGAAAGAGGAGAGAGAAAGGCCCGTCGCCGCTCCCGCGCCGCAGGTCACCTAGATTCTAACCTCCTCTAATAGCGCAACGAGGCCGGGCCCCCGACAACCGGCCTCGTTGTTTTGTGCCCGCTTCTCGGCGGCGCAACCGACCGCTCGAAGTCACCGGCAACATCGCCGCCACCCCACCCTCTACGGAGACGACTGGCCGAAGCGCTCCCAGCTCACGTACTCCTCGAACGGCTTGCGCGCACGGTCGTGCGACATCGCCGTGCCCGGCTCTGGATGGCCCAGCGCGACGACGATGGCGATGCGCCAGCCTTCCGGCAGGCCCAGCACCTCGCTGCCGCAGTCGGCGTGGTGGATGCGCAGCGGGCACGATGCGAGGCCCTCGTCCCAGGCCACTATCATCATGTTCTGTGCGGCGCGGCCGGCGTCGAAGTCCATGCCGTCGGGGTCCAGGCAAACGGCGACGGCAGCTGTGGCCGGACCGAGCGGCTGGGCGAAGTCGCCGCACTCCGCCAGCTT